>VTLG01007461.1_pt1 | contig 93958 bp, 135 predicted proteins | sample 4694571 | NCBI WGS metagenome assembly VTLG01 (sample SAMN12604809, study PRJNA352737) | marine metagenome | biome: ENVO:00000447; feature: ENVO:00000209|ENVO:00000569|ENVO:01000036; material: ENVO:00002151; isolation source: viral sequences binned using virsorter ...
TTAATCCAGGAACTGGTCTAAATACAGCAGGTCAGGTGTTTTATTATGTTGGAAGCAATAGTGGATCAAAATTATGGACTTGGACAGTTCCTTCAGGAATTACTTCACTCACATTCTTAGCAGTTGGGGGGGGAGGTGGAGGAAGTGCATCAACATGGTCATCTAATGGAGTTTCTGGTGGTGGTGGAGGTGGGGGAGGTTTATCATATAGAAATAATTATTCTATTTCTGCAGGAACTACTATTTACATTTATTCTGGTTATGGTGGTTCTGGATCATCAGTTAATAGTGGATATAATGGAGGATCAGGAGGTTGGTCAGGAGTTTCTACAACACTTAATCCATCATCATCTAGTAGTTTAATAGTTTATGCTCAGGGAGGTCTTGGAGGGAGATATAATTATACTAGCTCTAACAATCCAGGAACTGGTGGTTCTGGTGGAACTTCAGCAATGAGTACTAACTCAGGTGGTAGTCGTGGTGGACATGGTGGTCGTGGTCAAAATGGTCATCAAGGAGGAGGTGGAGGAGGAGCAGGAGGATATTCTGGTAATGGAGGTCAGGGTGGTAATGGTTCAAGTAATGGAGCTACCAATGGTTCAGGAGGTGCTGGTGGAGGATCAAATGGAGACAATGGAAATAATGGTACAACTAGAGGTGGTGGAGGAGGTGTTGGGATCTTTGGTGAAGGGGCAAGTGGTTCATATAGTGGAAACGCTGGAGGTCATGGAACAGGTGGTTCTGGAGGACAAAATGGATACCCAGGCTCTGGATCTACAACTGGTCGAGGTGGAGCAATGGGAGGAGGTGGAGGTGGATCAGAAGATGATTCTGGACAACCTGGAGTTGGTGGTGGAAAAGGTTATGTGAGAATTATAGCTAATGCTCAATATCCAAGCACTAACGTAGGACAGATTTCAGGTGAGACAATCTATACTTAAAAAAATAAATTAAATTCTTGACAAATGACTATAGTGAATAGTATAATAAAATCAAATTAAATCAATAAGGAAAGAAAATTTATGGCAGATATTGTTATATCAAGGTTAGAGCTATATCCAAATGTTGAAGAAGCTACTGGGTATGCTGTTGGATTTTCGGTTGCGTCAGGCAATGCAAAGAGTTTTTATTTAGATACAGTTGTAGATATTAAGGATGAAGATGATAATATTATTATTGGATCTGAAGATCAAGCTGTTGATAAGGCTTATGAAGTCTTAAAAGATAATATAGAAGCAAAAATAGTTGAATTAGAAGCTAAGTCGAATTTATTAGGTACGGTTTTCACACCACCTTCGTCAGAATAAACACAGTTAATATGCAGTAGGAGCTATAGGAGAAAGAAAAAAAATAAAGGAGAACACTTACTATGGATATTAACGATAATGAAATGATTGAAATTCAGACACAATTGAGATTAGTCAATAATGCTTACTTTAAGTTTAATCAACAGAGAGCGATTGTACAAAATTTAGAAGAAGAATTCCAAAACTATTTTAATGGAATAGTTGAATCAAAAGGAGGAGATCCTGAGAAACAATGGCAACTCGATATGGATAATAGAAAGATTGTTGAAGCTCCTGCAGGTCAAGAGCAACCACAAGCTATAGCTAATCCTGGAAACAATAGTACTTCACCACAACCTGATATTTCAGAAGTTGGTGTAAGTAAAGCTGTTGATGTATAATGAACATAGACTTCATTGTCAAAAACACTATTAATATACCTAGACTTAGTTGGAATAGAAGATATGTTAATAGTGTAGGCAATGATTTTTTAACGTTTCATTTACAAAATGGATATTTCAAACAAACGAGAAGTTTGAGTCCTAAAAGTGTTGTTGGTAATCCCAAGATCTTACGTTTAAGGACTCAACTTCTTAATGATAGAAGGTTTTTAAGTAAAATATCTTCACACATATTCAAGGAATTTAGATAATGGCAAGCAAGACGACAAAAAATGATTGGAATATAATCAGTAAAGTTTATAAAGAAATTTTTTCAACTTTAATTTTAGAAAGTAAAAACAGACTATATTGGTCTGATGATAATGATGTAGAAGATGATACAGCATTAAAGCCATCAGGTTGGGATGATCTTAATAACGGGGATTTTAATGATGAAGGAACATTTGTTGCTGGTAGTAATGATTCTCAAAACTTAAGTGGAGTTGATTGGACTTTAAAAGGAAGATCAGGTTTACTAACTTATATTAAAACATTTCAATCTAGATTTTATCCTGTTAGAGGTGGTGATATGGAGCATAACTCTCTTTATCCTTTTGTTTTCTTAACATTTGTAGAGCAAGGAAATGATAGTTTACATTCTCACCCAAACCTAATAGAAAACCAAACTGATTTGGGGATTGTTATAATGCAATATAATGATGGAGATGTTAATTTACAGGGTGAAACATTTTGGCTTGATGCAACTTATACAAATGATGAAATAGGTTATTCATCTACTTCAAGCGATAATTCTTTCATTAAAGATACACAAAAAGGAATTGTAGAAATTATTGAAGATGTTAAAAGTTTATTGTATAATAAACACAGACAAACAAGATTTGGTCTTAAAAATGTAGATTGGACGTTTAATGGAGTTACAGATCCAACATTAACAAGTTTACAACCATTACTTTTAAGTCCATATATAGAAGCTAAACAAATAAATTTAAGAGTTAATGTAATTGAAAACAGGAATGTTAATCAATTAAGTTAACAAAAGACAATTATAGGAGGATAATATAATGGCTATTAATACGAGTTCAGGTTATATTGGATTGGGTTCTAGATTATTTCTAAGTAAAGAGAGCGATTGGGGAGATAGACCAGGGGCAAGCACGAATAGAGGTTATGAACAGTACAATATTTATAATCAAGAAGGAAGTAGGCCACAGAAAGTCACTACACCCATTGAAGTTTCTCAACTATACCCATCAATGCTTAGGCGTAAGCCAATTAAAAATAGTGTGAGTGTAGAAGGCTCTTTTACTTTTTCGATGCCAACAACTAAGGCTAAACCATTTTTTGAGTTAATAACTGGTGATACAGGTGGAACAGCAACTCTTAATGAAGATCAGATGACAGCCATAGCAAATGAAGACACAACAAATCATCGACTAAAATTTACTGGAACAACTTCTGTAGCTAATTCTCAAGAAGGAAATGTATTGGAAATAAGTGGTGTGACAACTGATCAAGCTGAAGAAGATGCAGAAGAATTAGCTTTAATTAATACGTCACATACAATTATAAGTCATACTGCTGGAACGGCTGTTTTTATTGTAGATACAGTTTTAGATGTTACTGGAGATGATGTTTTTTATGGAACTTTGGATGATGATGCTGGAAAAATGACGATTGGTGGTCATAAATATGATTTGCAACAAGAGGTTAAAACTTCTTATGAATTTTGTCAATCTATAAGTACAAAACAACTAGCAGTTTATTCAGGTATGATGGCACAATCAGCAACAATCAATATTTCACCAGATGATGTTGTTAATGTAGATATGAGTTTTTTAGGTAAAGATGAAACATTATATCCTGCCAAAAATACCTCTGTAAGTACTATTTTTGGTTCTGCAAATACTGGTTATATGACTTGTAATGACACTGATGAAGAAATAACTGCCGTTGATGCTACTTATTTTGATAACTGTACTGAATTTTATCCTTCTTGGAGTGCAAAACTGCAAGTCATGAGGAAAAATGGCACGAATTTCCAACAGATTGGAAGTGTTGTTGGAGATACTACTGGTGAGGTTGGTTGGGGAGCAGACTCTGCTACTTTTGTAGATAATACTCCTGCATTACCATTTTCAGATCTAAGTCTTACAATTAATAATAATTTAGAGTTTCCAGCTTATTTGAATGGAACTAACACTAGAAATCAACCAGTTCAAACTACCTATAAAGAGGTCACTGGATCAATTACAGTGCCTTATAATGAATACACAAGACAATTTGTGAAGTCTATGTTTGATCAAGATAGTTTTGAATTCCGTATTGTACTTTCTTTGTCTGCTGATGATTTAGGTGAAGGTTCATCTGCTTCAAAAATTATTATAAAATTACCTGAAGTTTGCATTACAGGAGATTCTTTAGCAGACATACCTGCTGGTGAGATGACTTTACCCATTAATTTTGGTGCATATGCTAGTAAAACATCTGGTAAATATGATAATGTAATTAGCAAACCACCATTAGTAATTGAGTTTGAAGATACACAAACATAATATGTATAATCATACAAACATTTAATAAACTAACCTCTCCTTCTATTAAATTAGGAGGGGAGGTTTTTTTGTATAAGGAGAAATATGTTAGGTTTAGGAACAAGATTATTTATAAGTTCAGAAGAATCTTATGGTACTGTTAAGGCTAATGATGTAGATTTTGGTTCTGGTGTATATACTACAGATCCAAATCAAGAATATCATACTTATTATATACAGAACGATAGGGTTACAACATCTTTCAATCAAGATGAGGTGAGCTTTGTCAATAACAATAGAGGTAGAAGAAACATATTTCATAAAAACGTTAACAATTTGGAAGGTAGTTTTACTTTCAATTTACAACATAATATGTTAAAACTTTTTTCTTTTTTCACCAACTATAAACCAACAGGTGTTGGTAATACAATGGATCGTCAGAATTTAAATTATAGTGGTGAAAATACATTAGATTTCAGTCATTATGAAATAACTACAATTCCTCACGATACAAATATGACAGGGCATACTTTTAATCAGCCTATAATACATTATCCAGATCCATCAGACAATAGTGAACCAATATTGGTAAAAAGTAAACTAGTTAATCATCCAATTATTCCCTTGCAATTAAGACATAAGGTAGGAACAAATAAATCTCATTATTTATATGGATGTTGTATGAATTCATTAAGTATAAATATTTCACAAGATACACCTGTGATTTTAACAATAGGTTTTTTAGGTCAAAGAGAAGAATCAATAGATTGGACACCAAGTGTTGCTAAGGTAGATGACATATATGCAGATATATATCCATCATGGAAAGCTAAATTAGAATTGTATTTAAATAGCTACAATGAATGGGTTGAATATCCTTATAAAGATTTTTCATTAGAGATAAATAACAATTTAGAATTTGCTCCATTTATAGAAGCAACTAATCAATATCCATCTAAATCTCCATTTCCTGGGTTAAGAGAAGTTACAGGAAGTTTTACTATTGAATATTCTGATGATGTAGATTATAATTCTAAAAATTTTTATGATTATATAACAGAAATCAATGATGATATAAAATTAAGAGTAACATTAGAAGATGGAAACAGTAAATTTATTATAAACTGTAATAATATAATGTTTACAGATGGAGGTTCCCTTGATTCTTTACCAGAAGGTATGTTAGAATTAAATCTATCATTTACGGCAGTCAACAAAGCAATAAAAATTAGAGACACAAACGAAACAGGAAACTTTGATGAAGTTAATGGGGGAGGTGGTGCAACAACAACAACAACGATTGTACCAGTAACAGAAGAAATAAGTTTTACAATAAAGGAATAATATGGCAATAACAATACAACCAATAAATGATTCTGGAGTAGATATAGCTAATGCTCCTTCTGTAGATGCTACATCTATAAGTACTCAAAGGTATTTCCCTAGAAAGGTTGAACATACCTTAATGAGTGGGAATATAACGACATATACTCCTCATCACAAAACACAATTAACAATAGAACTTCAATATTTAAGTAAGAGCGACTATGAATACATTATGAACAACATAAGCAATAGGTTTAAAATTATATCAGAAGAATCTACGAATCACCCTATAGGTCATACTACTGGTATAACTTATTTATATAGTGGTGATACATTAGATTTTACTTATTCAAATCAATTTAAAGGTGCTGGATTTTCTGGTACTTTAACTTTTATAGAAACCTATACTTAAATGGAGAACAAAAATGAATGAAGAAAAAAATTTTATAGACAGAGATAGTTTAATTAAACGTAGATATAGAGAAGGTGAAGTAACTACTTCTTTAAATAGAGCTTTCAAAATTAAAGCTATAGATCCAAAAACACTTTTGATAACAAAGGGTTCAGGTTTTTTACCTGCATTTAATGAATTTTTAGAAGATCCTTCACCTACAAGTGTAGGAGATCCAGAACTTTTAAGTTTCATAACACAAATAGTTATACTCTCTGTTACGAGTTTGAAATTTGTTGAAAAGACTTTGGAAGAATGTTCTGATGATGAAACACCAATTGAGGTTTTAGACATTGATGAACAAATAGAAATATTTAGTGCTGTTATGGAATTATGTTCGACAGAGGAGGAGCAAACCGAATGGAACTTTTTTCGTAATGAATCTGAAGAAGAATCCGAAAGTGATTAAAAATGGTTTAGTCGAAATAGATTTCATTGCAAGGAGGTATAATTTAAACCCTATTGATATAATTTCACCAAACATGGAGAATCCATTTTTAAGGTTAGCATTCTTAAGTAAAATTGCAGAAGCAGGAGCAGTTTATGAAAATGAACAATATGAAAAGGCACAAAAGGAAGCTGAAAGACAAGCAAAAATAAATAGGAGATGAAATGGCTATAGGTAATCAATTAGATCTTAATATTGTCGTTAATGGTTTCAATCAAGCTCAAAGTGCATTAGATAGGTTGAGTGGAGTTTTTGGAAATCTTGGGCAGAATGCTGTAAATGTATCTTCAACATTTAAAAATTTACAATTATCTTTAGAAAGATCCCAAAGCGAAATAACAGGTGTATCCAATACTACAAATAAAGCAACTAAATCCATAAGTGACTTTGGTGAATCTTTAACAGCAGTAGAAGGTGGAGGAAACAGAGCAGGTGAATCCATCAGAGACATTGCCCAAATTGTTCAACAAGCTGAACAAGCAGTAGTTGCCTTGAGAATATCTTTAGCTCAAACAGCTAGTACTCTAGGTCAATTTGCTTTCCAAATTGGATCTAATCTAGTTGGAGAACTTCGCAATTCTGCAATTGAAATGGAACAATTGGAGATACAATTAAAAACAATAGGTAGAGCATCTGAAGATACTACAAAATCTCTTGAAAGATTAGTAAAAATATCTAGATTACCAGGAATAGACTTCCAACAAGCAGTTAGAGGAGTTACACAATTAAGAGCAACAGGTGTTTCAGCAGAGTTGGCAGAGGAAGCCATCTCTAATCTTGGTAATGCTCTAGCATCTGTAGGTGCTGACCCATCAGAACTTAGTGGTGTAGTGAGAGCATTTAGTCAAATTCAAAGTAAAGGTAAGGTTTATGCAGAAGAGATTTATCAAATAGCTGAAAGATTACCACAAATTAGAACTATAATGCTTGAAACTATTGGTACTGCTGATACTGAATTATTGGCAAAAGAAGGTTACTCAGCAAATCAATTTTTACAATTAGTTACTGATGGTTTAAGTCAATTGCCAAGAGTTGCAGATAATACGAGAAATGAATTATCTAATTTAAAGAATGAAATATTCTTAATGACTGCTAGTTTAGGTAAGGAACTATTACCTACAATAAAAAAACTCACCAAGTTCTTATCTGATGTAGTTGGATGGATTGATAGTTGGTCTACATCAACTAAAAATATGGTAGCTCAAGGGGCAATAATTGTTGCAGGTATTGGTGCTATTGTTTCTGTACTTGGTAGTCTTGGAATTCTATTGATTGGAGTTAATCAAACATTATCTTTATTTGGAATGAATCTGAATGCTTCAGCTATAGCATCTGCTGGAATGGGAACTGCAACAAACAATTTAAATGTAGCACAAAGTCAAGCTATTGCAACAACTGCAGGTCAAACACTAGCTATGAAAGGTTTGGAAACGCAAGCAAAGGCAACAGGTGTTGCAGTAGGTTTAACATCCAAAATTTTGAAAACAATCCCCTGGGTTTTCGTTATTGGAACAATTGGTTTAGCGATAAGTAGCTTTCTCAAATTTAGAAACCAAGTCAAGAAAACTAAAACTGATTATGAGGATTTAAAAGACAGTATTCAAGACACTAATGAAAAAATGAGTAAGTTTCAAGAAATAAATAGATTGACTCAAGATATAAAAATGCAAGCTGGAGCTTTAGTGACTTTAAAGGATAGCTATAAAGATGCAACAGAAGCATTAAAAGAACATCAGAATGCTCAAAAGGGTACTGGAACTACACCTACAACTACAACTACAACTACTGAAAAAGAATTGAAAACTAAGGATGAACAACTAGCTCAAGGTGTAAAAGATTCAGAAAATAGACGTAATTTTGCTCAAAACAAACTAGAGGAAATGCAAAGACAAATGATTTCGTTAATTAACAACTTAGACATTAGAGGTTTATCCTCTAGTTTTGTAGGTTTTGATGCAAAGTCTCAACTAACCAAATTAAAATATAAAACTAAAGAGGGGAAAGAGGTTTTTGTAAACGAGTTAGAGGATTATAATAAATGGATTGAACAATTTAGAACATCTTTTTATGATTCAATGAAGAAGGATTTAGACAAATATACAAATGAATTTGACAAACTTACTGAGTCAACAACTAAAGAACAAAGCGCACACAAAACAAAATCGTATAACTTAAAGTTTCTTGTTGATTCAAGTATGGGATTAGATGTTTACAAAACAATGAGAGAGATTTTGTTTGATAAAGTTGGTGAAGAAATTGAAGTAGCTCAAAACGATCATACGAAAACAACTTTAGAAACACTCAATGAATTAGGGAATTTGAAAGACACTACTGAAATTACAAAACAACGAGCAGGTTATGACCCTTCAAAAATCGTAACAAGTACAAATAAGGCTTTACAACTTCATTATCAAGTAATTAAAAAGGTTTCAGATGGCAATAATGAAGAAATTATGAATCAAGCCTTAGATCAAGCCAATATTTATACGAGAACATTTCATTTAATAGCAGACTCATCAGGAACTTTAAATGAAGTTAGAGAAAAGATGAGAAAATATTTAGATGCCGAAGATGTTGATAAAGAATCAGACGTATATAAAAGAATTCAGGTGGAGTATGAAAAAATAGCAAATGAAGTAGACGTTCCACAAAAGAGATTTGCCACTCAAGGTGCAGAACTTAGTGATCTATATCAAAAAATACAGTCTTTAAAGAAAGCTATAACAAGTGTTGTCACCAGTAAAAAGCCACTCCTAGTGACATCTAAAATAACTGAATTTCAATCTCTAATAGAAGAAGATATGCGTAATTCACAAGTAGCGTTAACAGAAGCACTTGAAGAAAGTCGAAAAACTGGTGCTAATGTAGATAGTATTCTAAGTGCTTATCAGAATGTAATGAAAGTACATAAACCTATAGATTTAACGGCTAACACTAATCAAGATATGATAGATGTAATTAAAACGTTTGATCAAACATATAATGCAGAACTAGAACAAAGGCGAAAAAGATTAGATATACTTCAAAATTTAGCTACAAAAGGATTTAATTCTGCTGTGAAAGTCCTTATAGATCAATTTGGTGTTGGAGGGAAAAATGAAAATCAAGAGGGTGTGCTATGGCTATCGAAAGTAATTGAAAAAGCATTCATGGAAAATGGTAAATTCTCAACAGATATGGCTGATAAACTTAATGAAGAAATTCAGAGTAGTATTTGGGCAAATAGAATACATAAACTTGAAACTGATATGGATGTGGATTTAGAGATTTATGATAGAGTTAGAAATCCTGCTGAATTATTCAATTTGGTAAAGGAATTTATCAGCCTTTCAACTGAAGGATCGCAGGACTTACTTACCAACATACAAAGTGTAGTACAGGCTGAAGATGCGAATATAGAAAGAGTTAAGGAGGAGATAGGAGTTAGGTATCAACGTAGATCTGATACTAGAAGGTTATTTAAGTTAGAGTTGGGATTATTGCAAGATGGATACGCTAAAAATATTGGTCTAGCCTTAATAGAACATGATGAAACTATTGCTGAGTATCAAGAAAAAATAGAATTATACACAAAAGATAGTAAAGAAACCATGTTAGGGGATATAGAACATGCAAAAGAACTTATAAAGTTGGAAGATGAAGTGTTTAGTAATAGATTCAACAATATAGTGGAAGAAGAACGTCTTAGGAGAAAGGCAGAGGGGGATAAAAAGAAGAATTTAGAAAGCAAGGTTGTTGGATTAAGAGAACAAGAATCTTTAGTTGATGCAGTAGATCCAGAAGCTATAAAACTTTCAAAACAACAATTACAATATGAAACAACTAGGAATAAATTAATAACTGAAAGAAACATTCTTGAATCAGAATATTCATCAAAGGTTAGATCTCTTGAGGATATGAAAGAAGCTGATACGTTGTTACATGCCAAAATAGTACGTTTGATGAAAGACGAAAGATCTTATGCTGAAGAAATATTTAAGATTCAGAATAAAATGAAGAATTTAGACGAAAATGAGGAGGAATGGCTTATATTAAAGAAAGAATTAAAAAATTTAATTTATTATTCCACTTTAGCTGAGAGAGATAGTAAAAAATCAATAATAAATCTAAATATACAAGCCCTTGATTTAGAGAACAGAATAACAATGGCAATTGCAAGTCGAACAAGAGAGCAAACTGAACAAGAAAATTCTCTCAAAAGAACAACTAGTCTTGCAAAATCAAGGCTTGAAATTGAATTACAGGGATTGAAAAATAACAATAGAGACAATAGCAAAAAATTAGAAATAATTAAGAAAGAATTTGAGATTAAAAAGCAACAACAACAATTTGATTATAGAACAGCTTTAAATGAAAAAGAAAGATTGGAAGGACTTAAAAAATCTCAAAATGATAGATTGACAGCCTTAAAAGAATTAGAATCAAAAGGAAAATTTGGAGAAGATGGTTTTGAATTTAAAACTAAAGCAGATTTAAAAAAAGCTATAGATTTACAACAGATATTAGTTGACACTAAAATAAGCGAAACTGAAGCGTGGAAGGAAAATGCAAATGAAATTGCTAAATCAATACTGTTAGCTCAATTATTAAATCTACAACAAGCAGGGGCTGAAACATCTGAGTATTATAGGCAACAGAAAGAAGATTTAGATGATCTGAACTCAGCTTTAGAAACTCAATTAACCAATCAAAAAAGAATTAGAGCAGAAATATCAGCACAACAAAGTTTTCAAAAGGATTTTGGAATAAGTGCTGATGTATTTGGATTTAACAATTGGGATGAAAGCAAATGGAATTCTATCAAGGATGGATTTAAAAATTTCTTCCAGGAAGGAGTAGATCCAAGTACAATAGAAGAATTACACAATTTAACAGATGAATATAAAGTATTGAAGGATAAAAAGAAAGCTATTAATGTTGCTGAATTTGAAGACGAAAAGGAAGCTAAGAAATTAATTGATGATATAACCCAACAACAATTAGATCTTTATAGAAGGTTTAATGATAATTACAGGAAATATCTAAATGATTTGAAAAATATGTCGCAAGAACGCTTCAACAATGCTAAATCTCATGCAGAAGAAATGTTGGGTTTAACACAAGAAGGTGCATTATTAGATTTAGAAAATGAATATGCTGGTAGAAATATGACACCATCATTAGAATCAGAAAAACTACAAAAAGAACTAGATCTTAAGGCAAAGTTTATACAAGATCAATATGATTTGGATAATAAAGCATTAGAACAAAGAAAAGGAAGATTAGGTTTTGAAAGAGATGCAGAAACAGGGAATTATAAAAACCTAACTGAAGAACAGAAAAGTTGGTTGAGGGATAAACAAAGTTTAAATCAAAAAACTAACAATTCTTATAAGCAACTTGAAAACATAGCTAAATCTCACAATTTTAGGTTTAGTGCAAATGCAACTAAAGCGGATAAATTCAACAATAAACTTGGTAGCCAAGTTTTAAAATATCTTGATGAAAGGGAGAAAAGAACAGCAAAACATCATGCAACGTTGGAGGATAGAGAGAAGAAGCATCAAAGAGAGATGCAAAAGTTTTTAGATCAAGATGGTCAAACTTTAAAAGATAAGGCTGATAAGTATGCACAAGCACAATTTAAATATGCTGAAGAAATAGATAAGATAAATCAAAAACACAATTCTGCACAAATAAAATCCAGAGAGAATTTAGAAAAAGCACTTAGAAGTTCTCATACAGGGAAAGGTGGAATGCCAGTTGAACTAGAAGCATTAATGACAGATATGAAAGATATAGATGAAGCAGAAAAACTAGGATTACCTAAAACTAAAGCAGACTATATGAAATTAATGAGAGATATGGAGATTAAAGATGAGATTGGTGTTTCAAAATGGGGAGCAAAAATAGGGAAATTTTTCAAACGAGGAGATTATGAGAAGAAGGATGGGAAATGGTTCAAAAAGGTTGAAGAATATGCAAAATATATGGATACATATGAAGATGGAAGATGGAGTGTTACTCCAGAAATTGATAAATTGTTTAAAGAATTAAAGAGTATGGAAAAATTTGAAGAAATCTTTAAAGGTGCAGACAAAAATAAACTTGATCACACAAAAATAGCTGAAACATTAGCTACTTTTGCTGAAATGAAAATGAATCCTGGTGCAATCAGTGAATTTATGACAGGTATAGATAACTTCAAAGAAATTGAGGAAAAATTACAAGAAAAAGCTAAAGAAGCAGAAATGACACCATTAGAACAAGCGACTAAGAAAGCTACTGACAATATGAATAATTTTGCTGGACAACTTCTAATGTTATCAGGTGAAAATGGAAATCTTTCACGTTTTGGTCAAGCCATTGATTCTGTGACATTTAAATTAAATAATTTAGCTATGCAAATGGGTTCTGCACCTTCTACTAGTAATGAAGTAATTAATACTACACCACAAGTAATAACTGTTGAGAATAATTTGAGTATTGAAAATAATACTGAAGCCATCGTGCGAAATATTCAATCAGGCGTAACAGGGGTAACTGAAAGTGGATCAAGTGATCCTTTTAGCCAGTTCGGGCTGAGTGGTGGTACTGGTTGGGGAAATTGGAAAGATCCTTCAGCAAATGCCAGTAAAAAGAGATTCACAAAGGATAGACCTAGTACTATGAAACCTGGAGGGAGAGAAAGACCTGGAGCTTTAGTTTGGGAAGATATTAAGAAAAATCATTTAAATAATAAAGGAATGTGATAACATGAGGAAAATAAAAAAATATGTATAGTTCAGATTATTACACACATAACGAATCTTCTAGATCTAATTTATTTCCATTCGTGAAGGTTTATATTTATGAGAATTGGAAAGATATTGGTTATACAAAAACAACATCCTCTTATTCACAAAATGTCACTTCATTAGGAAAACCAGACCGTCCTAGATACAGTATTTCTAATAATTCCAAACGTCTAGAAATTACTGATTTCATTATAAATATAGGAAATATAAATCAACAGGGTAATTCAGACATAATTCAAAACTTTACTGGATCAAGTTCTGGTTCCATAAGCATTATTAGAAACATTGATTTCATAACAGATATAAATTTCGATTTACAGCCTAATGATTCTAATAATATTTTTAGTGTTTTAGGTTATGAATATGATGGTTCACTTGCTGATTTTGAAATTACTGTAGGTTTTAAAAATGATTATGATGATGATAACACTTCAATATTAGTGGTTGGTGGTAGTCCATATGAAGAAGTGATTTTTAGAGGTAAAGTATCCAATATTAGCCCCACAGAAACTAGTTTGGAAATAAACTTAGTTGATGGAATGTTTGAAGCAATGAATACTCAAGCATTAATAGGAGAACAAATAAATAATGAAAAAATATTTTATCATGATAGATTCTTCTTAGATTCAGAGAATAATGCTAGTTCAGAAAATTTATCTTCTATATATGGTGGATGGAATTTAAATTTAGTTAAAAAAGAAGTGGAGTTTAATTTGAGGAATTTACCCGTTATTCCTCCACAAAGAGATTCCTTCAGTCCTACTGTAGATGTTAAGATACAAAGGACAAACCCAGAAGAATGGATAGAAAAAACACTAAGTTCACAACAAAACAGCTATTTAGATTATGATCAAGACTTTAAATATGATTTCATCAAAGGTAATTATGTAGAAAAGATAGGGCAAGGAGATTACTTTGATTTTAAAAATTTTGCTGTTGATTATGGAAGGGGTTTGCTACAATTTGAAATCCCACCTATTAGAGAACCAGAAGGTTTTATAGTTGCAAACTACAAAACTGCTTATCGCTACCAACATCCATCCTTTTTGGCTGAAAAATTATTCAATCAATTAGGATATGAAAAAGACAATTCTGGTGAATATCTAAATTTTAAAAAGGATGAAATTGATCCGAATTATCCTGGAGGAAGTCCAGATACAGAAGATTTTAATTACAAAGTGAAATCATTTCTAGGTCAAATTACTCCATTAGAAGATGGAAACACAGAAGGCATTAAAACAATACATTATTGTACTACAGATAAGTTATTTTATTATTATGCGAATAAAGGTGTTTGGAGAACAGATTTAAACAATTATAACGAAAAATTATTTGGAACAACCTATGACATATTGCAAATAGATTCTCTATATCTAGGTGATTATTCTTCACATGATAATGCAAAAAGATTAAGACTTATAATGTCATATAGAAATAAATATAGATATATGTTTGCTCCACCACCTGTCAAACCTATACATACTGCAATGGAAGGTGTGAATAAATTAGACCCTGATAGTACAGTTAGGCCAATGAAAGATTTTGTCTCTAACTTAAGTGATAAAGATTTGTGGAAAGAAGACTTTACTGTTTCTTTAGGAATAAGAGATATTGATGGAGTAACAACCAGTGGGGTTAAGATGTCAATTTATTTCCAATTTGATGGATGGATATGGAGAAAAGATTGGGATAATACAAAAAAAGAATATAAAGAAGATGAAAGGCTAATAAAAATACCAAAAACTTTTTATTGCCATCATACGATAGGTGGAGATACATACATAGAAAAGAAACCCCTTAACATAAAGAAAATACTTTATAAAAACAACCCATATGGAAGTGGATGGGAGTCTGAGTTCAATTCTTTTTATGATACTAATAGTGATTATGATGTTATTTTTGCCAACACTGATTTCAAGGTTGACAACGATAATAGAAGATATTTGATGATATGGGCAGATGTATTTGAAGACCCATTAGAAACAGCAATAAAACTAGGTCAAAATGAAAGCAATGTGGATTTTTCAGAAATAAAAAGAGAATATATATTCTTCATTAGGATAGATGATGGAGGTTTTACACCTACATTTGAAAATTGTTTAGTAGATATTAATTTAGATGATGGAACAATAGTAAAAGATCAATTTGATGTTCAATTAGCTATTTTTATGCCAGCAGTAGATACAATATCAACTTCACTATCTGGATCTGAAACTCAAGAGCCTGATTACGATCACTTAACTAATTGGAGTACAAACAATGGAAACTTAGCACATGGAATTAGAAAAATAAAATTTCAAAAAATGGGAAATGATTTAGATACTTTTATTGAAATAAAAGAACCTAAGTTTTCAAGAAATACATGGGCTAACCAAGTTGATTTGGGAATGGATGCAAATAGCCAAAACAATAACAATGAACAATTAGAAAATTTTGGAATTTCTTATAGATCATCAGATACAGCAGATAGATGGACTCATAGTTCTATCTATGAATATCCTTATTTCTTGGGAAATGAGTTAACTACAAATTTTGTTTTACATAAAGGTTCTGATTGGTATGGAGTAAAGAGAGATGTATATTTAATTGCTATATGTGCAAGAACACCTACACCTTTTCAAGAATCATTTTTAGACTATGCATTGTATGATGGTGGTGATGATACAAATGATATGGATGGAGCAGGAGAAGGTGGAACAAAAGGGCAATATATATATTTAACTTGGTTTAAAGTAAGTGATTATAACTGGAATTTAAATTTAAACCTAACTATAAACCATCCTCATAAGAAAATAAAAAACTCCACTGAAAACACTGGAACTACATATGCAGGTAATGATCTTGTTTATGGAGTTACAAACACCTCCTCAACACAAACAAATTCAGAACCTTTTTATGGTCTTAATTGGAGTAGAGATGCTACAGGTTGGATGATTAAAGGTAGATCATCAACAGATACTTTTAGTCCTTTAAGTACAACTAACTTTAATGCTCCTGACGAGAGTGATTATGATCGTTATTCTACTGTTTTAGATAGGTTTTTTGTAATTGGTGGATACAATAGATGTAAAAGATCAGCAGAAACCTTTTTGGGTGTAGATTTATGTATTGATTATGAAGAGATTGACAATCCTTTGTTAGAAGGATATACAGGTACGATAGATCCTGATACTCATCCAGCTAAAGTAATAAGGCCAAGTGTTTATGTTTTTTCTGGTGAACACATTAGTAAATGGGTGATGAATTCTGAACATGGAGTGTGGAATACAAATCAATCATTTGATGTATTAGATATAGAAGATGGAGAAGATACAAATAATGACACTCAAGGATACAATATTTTAAGAAGAGATACTACATGGGGGGAAATTTATGGAGGTCTGGCTAGTAATCAAATACCATCTTGGCATCCAAGTGGTGAAACATCAGGAAGAACTGGTAGATTGTTTTTAAAAAAATGGGATACAGACACAAATGATTTATCACATGGTTATGATGGATACAGGACATTGGAATCTCCTTATTGGCATGAAACAGAAAAACTTACCTCAACAAGTGCTGTTAATACTGTTGACATTACTGCATCATATCCATCAAGTGTTACAAGTGGTTCGTATACTGGTGGTAAATATAAGTGTAACGTATCTTCAACAGGAAATTATGTTACAAATCAAGCTAATAATGTTGCTTATTCAGGAGACAATAATCATACAGATTCCTCTAGCTATAAAACTATCCCCTGGTGGGATACAGTAGATCTTGGAGGGCAAGTAGGGTTAGATACAGTCATAACAGGTAAGGATTTTATATCTGCACATACTTCCTCCTTTGAATATTATTTGCCTAGTTCTTTATGGTCAAAAGAGGATTGTAGGTTACTAAGGGTACATCAAGTTTATGGATTAACGAAAATGAAAGGAAAACAGGTTTTTACTTTTGTTGGTGTTAATAGGGATTATGAAGTTTATCCAACCAACAATACGACAAAAAAGGATTTAGTTGCAAACACAAACGTTGGTGGAGATAAAATGTATTCTCATATAAAGAATGAAGTATCAGACCAAAAAAATGTATCTGATAATGAATTCCTTGAAGGATTAACCTCTGTTATATATTGTTTAGATTTGGAAAACACTTATACCTCTGAAAATGCTGGTGCTTGGTGGTGGAAAAAAGAAAGGTTACGTCCATTATCATCTTTAATGCCAACTTTATTGCATGATGATTATTTTGAAACTTTAGATTCTATAACCAATGAATATGAAAAGTTAAGATTTCAAAAGGATGAAAAGGGAAGTTATATTCCTCTATCTCAAGTGTTTCAAAATGCTTCTTTAGGTTTATCCAAAGGTTATTCAGCAATGGATGGAGGGAAGATAGCTAAAGAATCAGGTAGAGGTGAAGGAACTTGGATCAGTGAATGTGCAATGGCACAAACTCAAATATCAAATCATGGAGTATCTAGTGATTTTATTTACACCCCATATAAGTCAAAATGGGAAAGATTCTCACACCTAACTGTTGGTGGGAATGATGGAACTGGTGGTTTTGCCTTCCATCCATTTACAACTGACAACTTTGAGTTAAGTTATGGTAATTTCACAGAAGGTGATATAATTACAAAAGATGGTTTTGAGTATGCATTACAAGATATAAGGGGTAGGTTTGCAAACGAACATGTTTTAAATTCTATTCTACCTAAAACTTCTTTTAATGTAGGGATGCACTGTTGTTATTTGATTGGTAATTACGGAGAATATTTAACAACCAAAACATGGTTAGAGTTAGCAGAACATTATAAAGATGTAGATTGGTTAAATGATTATGGTCAAAACCAACAAGATTCTCATGGAACCTTAGTTTATTTGCCAAATAATTTTTCTAAAGCACCAACTGGTAAACTAAATACTTCAAAACACTTTGAATCAAAATCAAAGGGATATATACATAATGTAAATTCAGACAACGTATATAAAGATTTTTTGACAAAACCAATTTATACAAATATAAAATATCGTGAAGAAAAGAATTCTAGAGAAGAAGTTCATTTTATTTCTGGCATGTCAATAGGATATAAAAGAATCATGCAGGATTTACAATTAAATAGAAGTAAAAAGAAAACGAAAAAAGAAAAATGGACTAATCCTTTAATGTTTTATAGGAAATATGACACAAATAACTTTAATTGGACTGTATTATCAGATTATTTAAAACCTAGAATTCCTATTGCTGATTTTTCTGGACAAAATATTAAAGATTCATTGCAAAATTTAGCTTTACTTATGGATTACGATTTTGGCATAAGAAATGGAGAACCTTTCTTTGAACCTTCGTATAAAACTATATCACCTCAAACATTTTATTACACCTATCAAAAACATGATGGTTCTGCAAATGCTGATCCACAAAACTATACTACAACTGATGCACAATGGCTGTCTAGATTCTTAAATGTTGGAAATGAATCAGGTGTTATAAAAGATGCATTTTTATGTCCAGAGGAGATGTCCTTCACAAATGGTAAATATTATTTTTTAAAGGGAGAAATAATATTTATAACAAAAAACAACTGGAATTCAAATGTATTGCCAGATGTTTATGAAGATGGAAATACTAATCATCCAAATGATAATACAGAATTATACAGTAATGATAGGTGGGCATGGGCATATAGACATGTAGAAAAATCTGTGTCAAAAGTTAAATATCTAGAGAATAAAAGGTGTCAAATCTTAACAATATCTTATCCAATACCAAATACAACTCCTTCTAGAACAATAAAAAGAATTCAATATGCAGAAGATATGTTGTTGTTTGAAATAAAATCCATATTTAATGATAAGAATATCATTGACATACAAGAGTATGGAAGAACATATGATTTTCAAGAGTTTACAGATCTTCACATTCATTATGGAGAAAATAAAACATATAAATTAAAAATACAGGGTGGTAAAAATTATAAAAGAGTTTTGAGAAAAGACATACCTTATATAGACAATAAAGATTGGATAAAATATTTATCGAAAAGTATAGTTAGGAATATAAATACAAAGAAATATAAGATAGATTTTACTTCTAAGTTAATTCCATCTTTAAAGTATGGAGATTATATTGCAATAAACAACTCTTACCTTAAAATAGGTGATGACAACTCATCAGTGATAATACCTCAAGAAGAGTTTGGACAAACTGAAACCATTACTGATTATCAAGGTTATAACAATTATGAATTATATAAAGTATCAAGTGCTAATCATGACATAACAAATTTTACAACAAGTATTACTGCCTATACTATAGATACCTCCTCTATTCATATAGAAGTAGATACTGGAGCTATTCAAGATTCTATCTTACAAGATTTTGGGGGTAGTGTATGAAAACTATTTATTATTTGGGTGATCAGTTAGATAAAGTTTGGAATGAAGGGTCTGTTGCTGAAGTAGAAATAACCCTTACAACTTTAGGTAGAGAAGAATTAACTATAACTGGTTTTACAGGAGATTTATTAGAAAAAGTATATTTTTATGTTCCAACTAAAGATACTAACAACGATGAAGTTCCAGAATATGAATGGAAAGAACCCAATCAAAACCCATTAGAAAAAGAATGGAATTTTGGAGATTTAGATGATGGATCAGCAAATACAGGGGTAGAAATTAAATTCCCTTATGTATTAAATGATGAGAAACCAACATTAAAAGTTAAACTAAGGTTAATAATAGGAAAGTCAGAATCCTTACCTTCTCATGTTTATGTTGAAACATTAGAACTAGGGGATACATCTGCTATTTTAATTTTTAGGAGTGGAATAAACCCAACAGAACCTGTATTTAAACCAAATTTAACATTTATGGTAGATTCATTATCTACAGATTATCCTGGAACATTAACTCCTGTTAAATATGAAACCAACACTTCCAATATAGGAACTTTTGAAATAAAAAATATTGGAGGAGAAAATGGAGTAATAACAAGTATAGAGTTTAGAGATTTATGGTGGGAAGTAAAAGATTATATGTATTTCACAGGAGATACAAATGGTAATGATACAGCAACAATTTCTAATGGAGGATTGGAGAAATTCACGATTGATGTAGATGCTAGATCAGAAATATCAGATAATTCAGATGATCATTATGGTCAAACAAATAAATTCTTTGATGATGTTCCATCTTTGTCAGAAGATAATGAAGGCTATTTAAAAGTACATGGATATATCAATGTTATTTATAATGATGGAGATGGTGGATCAACCAATACTTCCATCCCTATTGAATTAAAGTTAGATGCTCCCATTATAGGTTATGAATTTTCTGAAAACTACAAAGATGAAGATCAAGAATTAAAGTTCAACTATAAATATTCAAAAATAAACCACAAAGTATTAAACAAAAAATTAACTATCTATAATCAAGGTAAGAGCAATTTAGTAATAAGTGACATAGATACTAATTTCTCTATTGATGGAGTCAATTCTGCAATTTCATCTACGACAGTAGGTAACATTACAATACTTCCTGGAGCTTCATATGACTTTACTTTCGACATAACAAACCTAACCTCTTTACCAAGAGAAATAGATTCTTCAGGTTCTTATCTAACTACAACTGAAGATTATAATAAAGAATTTGCAAGAAATTTAATTATATCTTCTAATGCAATGAACTACAGTAATTTAGGTACAAATGCAAATAGAACTCTTGCATATGAAAATAATAGTGCTATAAATAATAAAGAATTTATTTCTTCTATTTATTATGATTACTTAAACACTCAACCATATATGTGGACTATTTTAAATATTGAATCTTTTGTTCCTCCCACTTTAAAACCATTATATGATTCTATTGCAAAAATAGATATATTTAACAATGACGTATATGACACAGCCACTATCCCATCAGATGATTTTAAAATAGAGATTGTTGAACATGGTGCAGAATTGGGAACAATTGCATGGTTAAATAGTGACAAGTATACTGAGCAAGCACCTTCATCTCAACCATTGTTTGTATACTCCCCAGACCTTCATGAACAATTTTATTCAAATGTCGATGATACTGCTACTTGGCTTACTGTAAGGCTTCCACAACAAGCAGATCTAGATAGATATTACCCTGGAGAACCAGAAGTAGTAACTAACCCTAAACTTGAAGGACATGTTAGAAGAAAATATGATTTTATTAAAGATGTAAATCCCTTGAAAGTATTGATCACAAAAGTTACTAAAAATTCTCCTAACTCTGGGATTGATACTACAGGAACAGTAGATCCAAAAGATCAAACAACAACCTACTATGATACAAATGAGAAACTATTGTTATTTTTATATGCTAGAGGAAGAATCTTAACATGGGATAGTTATGGTGTTTTAAACTATAACAATAAGAAATTACCCAGTTTTCATTCAAGTAATACAGATAATTTTGCTCATAGAAAAGAAGGGATAGAAGATGTGAATTCTTATGGTTTATTTAACTATTCCCCTCCTAAATCTGAAGTTATTAATCAAATTGTTAGACAAACTATAATAGAAAAGAAAGGGTATGGATTATTCAATTATAATTATAGTGATGTAGCAAACTTAAAGGGTACGATAGATGGTAAACTTATGGGTGTTTCTCAAGAAGGTGTAACACATTCATATGGATTGTTTAACTATAATTATAAAAGTGATGTAATAAATATTACGGATATTGAACAATACAAACCAGATGAAAAAACAAAAAATAGCTATTCAATTTTTAATTATAACTTTAGAAATAAAATATTCCCTGATGTAAACAGGTATGATAATTATACAAAAATAAATAAAAAACATAATCCCATACCCAAATATAGCTATGCAGTATTGAATTATAACTCAAGTCCTTCTGAGGTAAGTTTTTTAACAAATTGGGGAGTGAAAAAAAATGTAAATCAAACACCACGATATAGCTATGGATTGTTTAACTATAATTATAAAAACGATACAATAGACACTATAGATGTTCAGCAATATAGACCAGAAAATCAAATAAGATATGGATATAGTTTATTAAATTATAGCACAAAAAGTGATATAGGAATGGGGAAAGGAACCTCTTGGGGAGGATCTTCTTCTAGTGGTCTACCACTTGGTATTTCTCAATTCACAGATCCTTCAAGTGTGACATTATATGCAAACTCTTTACTTAATTACTCAATTAAAAATAATTACGCAATAGAAAAAAAGGATGTTAAACAATATGATCCAACAAAAGTTGATAGAAGGGCATATGGATTATTCAACTTCTATAATGAAGATATTTTCCAAGATGAATCTGAAGTTGGGCTGGACTGGATAAACTCAAAGAAAATCCCTGTAGATGTATCATCATATGGTGTTTTTAACTTGAATCCTGAAGATAATTTCGTCTTTTCTTGGGGGAAGGTTGAGCAAGCAAAACCTGTCTTTAACGTTATAACAACTGATGGTACATTAGCTGGTAGTACAACTAATAACCCTGGTCATACAATTAGTGCTGGAGAATTACAATTAAGAATTCAGGATTGGGATAACTTTTCCACTGTTAGTTCTAATCATTTATGGAAACCATCTTGGCCCGAAAATTTATCAATGGAATTGTTTAATAATGGAAACCTGAATTTAACAATAAATGCAATTATAGTTGAACATAATTCACCTAAACGTATTGTAAAATTACAGGTTGGTAATGATTATGTTGTGGATGATCCATTTCCAATCACAATAGTTGCCAAAGATTCAATATATTCTTATTTTCAACTATATGTTGATGAACAACCAGGACAGGGAGTTGAAGATGGTTATCTGACACAAAATTCAGCAAATGAAGTTGATGATTGGTACGATACCAATGGTACTATGTATTCCCCAACAATAAAGATTTATACGAATGATCCTCATCCAGACCCTAGTGATTCAAAACATGTTATAATAGACGATGCTACAAGTATTTATGATGGCATGGCAGAGTGGACAATAGAATTAGGTTGGTCTACAAATTGGGCAGATGATCCTTCATCATCTCAACCTGGATAGTCATTATAGTTGAAAAAAAACTTATTAAAAGTTATAATAGAAAAAACTCATCAAGGAGGGAAAAATGAATATAAGTAGAAAAGGAAAAATACATTTTAAAGAACCTAAAGGTACTGGAACTTTAAAATATAAAAATGAAACTGTAGAATTTGAAAATGCAATAACAATTTTTGGAAAAGCACACATACATAATGCTATCCTTTTAAATTGTTGGAGTACAGAACCCACTATTCCAAAAATTACAGGTATGTCTATTTTATGTAGAAGAACACATAAAGATGCAACAAATACTTATGCTAGGTTGGGGAAATCTTTTTTTGAATTAAATATCGTTAGGAGTGGTACTGGTTCTACAGGTCAGAAAGCAAATGCAATGACAGATTCAAATGGTTTGATTCCAGCAAGTGCAACTGGTCAAGGACAGGATGTTGCATCAGGTGATGCAAATATGTATCTTCAAGTAGGAACAGGTGATACGAAATTAACTGCTGGAACAGATGGCAGTACAAGTGGTGTGTGGGGATCTGAGCTAGGAAATGGAAATTTACTAACAAATATTTGGCAAAACGAATCTGAAAGATTAGGGAATGCAAACCCTAACAATGAAGGTGTAGGATTGCAAACAAATACAGATAACCTAAAGAAAGCTAGAATAGCTGGAATTTCATTGATATGTGGAAATAATTATGGAAGTTGGAGCGATACGGTAGATGGTTCAAATAATGCCACTAGTTATTCCAAAAAAGTTTGGAGAGAACCAGCATATCTTCAACTCATTCATGAAGAAGAAGCGTTAAGAAAAGATTATGGGTATGCTGAACATGGTAGTACTTTTGATAAGGGAGATAATGATACATCAAATGATATTAAGCACGCAGGTCATTATTTCCCAGATGTTGAAAGTTTACAGAGTGCTGACCCTAATGGAACCACACCAGCGAGATCAGAAAGTCAAAATGCAGATGCATGGGAATGGAAACATGTTGCTCATGACACTTTTGCAAGTACTATGTTTTTAACACATTATTATGTTGCACAAGAAGGAGATAGTCAACAACCTTATGAATCTAACTCTATTGCAGATCAACATAGAATTAAGATTACAACTGCAGATGGTGATATATATACTGATCCTCAAACTAATGCTCAGAATGCATATGAACAATCATTTAGTGGTGATATAGCTTTAAACTTTTCGGATAAGACACTAACTCAGGATGGTGGTGGAGATGCAGTTTTACCACAAACAATTAGTACATTTGAAGTTGATTACAATACTGGTGATGTAACAACTCCTGATCACTTAATAGACTCCAATGATGAAATATCAGCTAAATATACTATTGATTTCACTCATGTAGCACATGGAACTGGTGGAACTGGTGATTTAAACGAGATTGGGCAAATTGACAATGATATTGATATAAATTTGGCTAAGGCTTTAACTAAAGATTTATCAAATGCATCAGGTGCTTTTCTAGAAACTCCCTCTTCTGTAGAATCTGCTATTACCCATGCAAGGTTGTATGATGAAGATGGCAATCAAATGCATACTAGCAATAATACGGGATCAGGTAGTAATAATGTAAGCCCAAACCTCCTTACTAATATTCTTCAAGCAACAAAAGATCCCATTACATTTGAGATTGATGAAGGATATACTAAAATAAATAATGGGGATAGTGCTTTTGCTGATGCAAGTTCAAAAAGACCAAGAGTTTGGCAAACAACAATACAAATTAAATTTGAAAATGTGAAAGTAAACAGTACTGGTACTAATAAAAACCCCCATAGTGTTAAGTTTTTTAATGGAACTCATGAAACAAACAATTATTTATGTGAAATACAATTGGCTGATTCATCAGCACAAAATGTGCATAATACACAAAACCCAATTGATGATGATGGTGCTTTTGATGATGATGCACATTTTGATCTCTTTTCAAATGGTGAGGATTTGCCTAACGGTCAGTGGGAAGATGAAAATAATTTAATCGTTGATATAACTTTTTATACTGGATAAAATGGAAGATCAACTCAACAACATTTCAATAGAATTTACTGAACTCATATTACCCTGGGTTGCAGTAATGATCTCTATTGTTTTTTTTCTATGGTTTAAAGACTTTGCTACAGGGATTGCAAAGGGTATGAAATTTAAAATAGATCCTCATTTTCAGGAAGGAGATGAGGTTTGGTTAGAAAATGAACCTGCAGTTATACTTAAGATTGGCATGACTCAAACAATTTTTGGGATCATTAATGGTCGTGGGTATATCTGGAGGTTTGTTGACAATGAAAGTATATTTGAAATGAAACTTGAAAAGATGATTAGTGATAAAGTTCATTATGATACTAAAGAAGAACAATCAAGGAAACTAAGAAAACTTCTTGAATTAACTGAAGAACAAGATGAGATGATTCAAAGTAATGCTGATAAAGATCTTGAGCAAGATCAAGTATTGGAAGCTATAGAAAGGTATAATGTCAATCAGGATATGAGAATGGATGAACATAAAAAACATATTGATGATTTAAAAAAAGAACTTGATTCTGAAGAAAAAGAACTTGATTCTGAAGAATAGGTATGTTATACTTCAATCATAGTGGCAAAAAACAGGTCACGAACCTGAGTAATTTGCATAGGGGCAAAAAATGCCCCTATTTTTTTTGCTTTTTTTAATAATTTGAATCACTTGATTTCCTATTATATTAGTATAATACAGGAATAAAAAAAAATGTAAGATTCTTCTAAAGTATATTCAACAAGTGTCGATATTAATAACAAGAAACAATTTTAGGAGAGAAAATGAAAAAGAAAGAATCTGGATTTGTACACCTACATGTTCACTCAGAATATTCTTTATTAGATGGTTTAGAGAGTTGTGAATCTTTAATTGAACGTGCTAAAGAATTAAATATGGATTCCTTAGCAATAACAGATCATGGAACAATGAGAGGTCTAGTTTCTTTTTATGAAACAGCAAGAAAAAACAATATTAATCCTGTCTTAGGTCAAGAATTCTATTTCAGACCAGATAGATTTGATAAAAATCATAAACAAAGTGAAAATTATCATACTACAATCCTTATAAAAAACTTAAAGGGATGGAAAAATTGTATTAATTTAACAACTGAAGCAAACTTAACAGGTTATTTCTATAAGCCTAGAATTGATTTAGATTTATTAAAAAAACACCATGAAGGTTTAATGTTAGGTTCTGGTTGTATTGGTAGTATGACAAATTGGTTAATTAAGAATAATTTAACTAAAGAAGCTAGAAGTATTTTTGATTTTTATATAGATTTATTTGGTGATGACTTCTATATAGAGTTAACTACAGACTCCCAACCAGATCAAAAAATTATAAATGATTTCTTATTGAGGTATGCAAAAGATAAAGGAATTGTATATACAATTATGAGTGATGTTCATTGGTCATCTAAGGATGATTTTAAATATCATGATGTTTTGCTTTCCTTACAGATGAGAAAGAAACTGGATGATCCAGATAGATTTAAATTTCCCACTAAGGATACATGGATGAAATCTGAAGATGAAATGTGGGATTTCTATTTCAACAACTGTACTGAATATATGTCAGAGGATGATTTTTATAATGCTATGGCTAATACAAAGATCATTTCTGATAGGTGTAATGGTTTATTTCTTGAAGAATACTACAATCATTATCGTATGCCAGACACTAAAATGGATGATGCTTTTGAGACAATATGGCTTAGAGCAACATCTAATAGATTAGATTATATGGGTAAACTTTCACCAGAGGAAAAAAGAATTTATAATGAAAGATTACGCAGAGAGATTAATTTAATTGTAAATCAAGGTTTTGCTGATTATTTCATTATGACTGCTGACCTTACAGATTATATGAAAGAGAAAAACATTATGAAAGGTTTAGCAAGGGGTTCAGCAGGTGGATCTTTGTTAGCTTTCATGTTAGGTATAACTGGTATTGATCCTATTGTACATAATCTATCGTTTGAAAGATTTATGAATGAAAATAAAACATCTATGCCAGATATTGATATAGATATTGATGATGAAAAAAGACAATTCATTCTCGATTATTTTATAAATAAATATGGTAATGAAAATGTTGCTCAAATAGGAACATATGTAGCTTTACAAGAGAAGTCAGCATTAAAAGATGTTGCATGGAGTTTGGATATGCCATATGATGCTATAAACTCCATAACTAAAAAAATAGATAGTTTTGAATATCCTTCTTTATCAAAAATGACAGAAGAAGAATTGGAAACATTCAAAAGAGATCCAGAGATGGGAAATAAGTTCGTAGAACTATCTAGTAGGTTTCCTGAATGGTTAACCACAGCAGAAAAATTAAAAGGTGTTCCAAAAGCTATTGGAAAACATCCTGCAGGGATAGTGGTAGGAGATGAATCTTTAAGGAATTTAGTTCCTTTACAAAAAGCTAAAGGTGATGAAAATTATGTAACAGAGTGGATAGATGGAACTTATAGAAAAGAATTGACTGAAACTTTGAAGTTAGTTAAGTTTGACTTATTGGGTTTATCCAATCTAGGTATAATGCAAGACATTATTTCCTTAATAAGGGAGAGGAATACTACATCAGACAAAATAGATCTCTCTCTACCAGATACAGAAATTTTGTCATCAATTCCTTTAAACGACAATAAGGTTTTTAGCTTATTTCCATCTAAGTTGATTGGTATATTTCAGTTTGACACTAATGCAGTTCATAAAATACTGGAACATGTATTGCCAAGAAATTTAACAGAATTGTGTGCGTTAAACTCATTAAATAGACCTGCTACTAAAGAATTGGTAGAGTTGTATGCAAAAAACAGAACTAAAAAAAATATTTCATATCCTCACCCAATTATGGAGGAAGTATTAAAAGAAACTTATGGAGTGATGCTATATCAAGAGCAAGTTATGGAATTAGCCAACAAACTTGGTGGGATTCCATTATCAGAAGCAGATGATTTCCGTAAAGCACTTGTCAAATATACAGATTCAAATAAAGAACAACAAGAGGAATTAAGAAAAACTATTCTTGAAAGGTTTGTTAAAGGTGCTGTAAACAATGGGCTTGAAGAAGATAAAGCTATTTTATTGTCAGAAAGAATGGCAAAGTTTGCAGGTTATGGTTTTAACAAGAGTCACAGTAGAGCATATAGCATATTGTCTTATTACACTCTTTATTTAAAATACTATTTTGAAAGTGAGTTTTATACTGCATATTTAAATAAAAGAGTGGAGAATTTACCTCAAGTAACTACAGAAGTGGGTATAAACAAATTTCTTCCTGTAGACATAAATTTATCTTCAGAAAATTATAAGTTAGAGGGAGATAAGATAAGGATAGGGTTTACAGGTGTCAAAACTTTAGGTGCTTCTGCTATTAAAGAAATAATTAAAAACCAACCTTATTCTTCTAGGGAAGATTTATTATCTAGATGTAATAAATCTAAATGCAATAAAACTAGAATTAATGCCTTGATAAAGGTTGGAGCATTTCATAGTTTTGGTGAAGGTAATATCTCTAATATGGAAAATGAAATGCAAATGTTAGGCACACCAGATAAAGGAATCTCAATTAGATATAACAAAATTGATAAATTAAGGCAAGCTGTCAAGATGATAACATTAGATGAAGAATATGGTTTTACTTATGTTAAGGATTTAGATAATGTACCATTAGATTCTGATCATGTCTGTACAGTTGTTGGTTATATAACAGAATTTAAAGAAAGATCATGGAATACTAAAAATGGTCGTTCTTTGAGAGGTTTTACTGGTGAAATAATGGATGAAACAGGAGCATGTAGTTTTATTAGATGGCAAAAGAATCCAAATTCTGACGATAATTTAAGAATGGGTTCTATAGTGCTTCTCATAGGAAGGTTGAAGAAATGGTCTGGGAAAATGCAATTCAACATTCCTACTATTAGAGAATTTAAGAGATCTTACAAACATTTGAATACATCATTTGCTGTAAACAAATTAGATGGGTATCTTAAATAATTGAATTTTATTTATTTGTAGGTTATAATTATGCAAAGAGCAACAAGGAAAAGAAGAACAAAAAGGAGTGAAATTGGCAATTCCTTATGGGATTCAGTAACAGATGATTGGAGGTGTCCTGCTTGTAATAGATTGAAGCAACAGATACTTAGAAAGATAGATGGTGTTTGGAAAGGTGGATTACACAGTCATCACGATCATTCTGTTGATGATCCTGATAGATATAGTGATAAAGTTAAATTCAAAGAGGTGTTGATTTGTGATCAGTGCAATCACGCAGATGGATTAGTCAAGAAAAAGTTTCCTGGTGTTATACCAGATACTTTTTCTTTTGAACCAAAGCATATTGGTAAGTTTGTAAATTCTAGACCAAATAGAAGTCATAATATAAATTTTATGAAAGCGTTAGAACTTTACTTCTCCATTATAGATATATCTTTCGATGAATTTAAGGATATATGGAGGAGGGATAAAGATGAGAGCGTTGGAGATTTTGTAATACACAGCACATACAAAAGATTAATAAGAAGTGGAACAAAACCTTCAACGTTCTTTCAAGTTAAAGTATGAAAAAAATAGATAGTATTAATGTAAAGAACTTTCAAATATGGGATGATGTTGAATTGAAATTTAATGATTTCAATGTAATTAAAGGAAGTTCAAACAGTGGGAAAAGTTCATTAGTTCGTGCCATAAATATGGTTTTGAATAATGATTGGCATAAATCTTGGTTACGTCAAGATGAAATAGATGCAACTGTAGAAATAAAATTCACAGATGGAACTTCAATTAAAAGAATAAGAGGTTCCAAAAATTCAGTAGAAATTACTATAGAAGGTAATTCAAATTTATGGTCAGGATTTGGCAACACTTATCCTGATGTAGTAAAAGATTTTTTATCAATTGGAGAGGAGAATTGTAGTTATCAATTTGATCAACATTTCTTTTTAAGTTTATCACCAACAAAGAGAGCATTAACGTTTGGTTCTTTTTCGGATCTACAGAAGATAGATGAGATAAACAATTTGGTACAAAAAAAAATTAGAGATGGAGAGAAACTACTAAAATCTTATGACCTAGAGTTAGGTAGATTAGAAGAAGATCTAGAGAAGACCAACTCTATTCTAGAGTTAGAACCAGCAGTACAACTTTTATTAAAGATTAATGACTTTAAAACAACTCTGTACAATGTGGTTAATTATAAAAATCGTATCAATAAGATAGATAAATTATTACATTCTTTTTCCTCTATGGAGGAAGTAGATAGATATTATAGAGAATACGAACTACTATTAGTAGCATTAGAAATAAACAACATAAATAATGAAATGTTATCAATAGATGATGACATTAACAATTTAAGCAATCAATTACAAGAGGATGAAGTATGTCCAACTTGTGGTCAACAAATAGGAGGATAACGTGAAAAAACAACGTAAGTATAAGCCTGTTAAAGACAAGAGAAAAAGCTCTATAAAAATTAGACAACCTGTAGCACCACCCTCTAGATCTTATGATCCTAGAAAATACAATAGAAGTAAGGAGAAACAAGAGTTTTTACAGGATTTAAGAGAGGTGTATGGTGTTTAGACACTCTATCTTGTATGGATTTATTATATTGTTGTTGCCAATTGTGATTACAGGATGTGTAATTACTCCCATTTATTATGATGATTGGGAATATAAACCTATTGATTCTTTAATTATGGATAATGAAGTCGAATATGTTTATATACCTAAAGTAAGACTTTCTAAGATATATAGGTATAATGATTGGTGGTACACAGAACCATACACTATACTTATATTTGAAGATTCAATGGGATATAGAACTAGAGAAAAAATACCAAATTCTTTACTGAAAAGAAGATTAAATGAACAACGTCCTTTTTTGAAAAGAAGTAGAGATGTGGATTCAATTATGAAAGATATAAACAAAATGAAGAATCTTAAAGATAGACGTAATATTAAAAGGAGAATGAGGAAAAGATCATAAAGATGCAATTAAGAAAACAATGGGCAACACCTAATGGTTGTCTTTGGGTTTGGTTGGGAATTATAGGATTCTCATTGGTAAGTTGGTACGTTATAATAAAATGTGCCATATGGTTATTTAAATTAGTATTTTAAAGGAGATAAGATGAAAGAATTAACAAAGAGATTAAGCAACAATTTTTTACAAGATTTCTATCCTGATGGATGGCAAACAAGAATGTTTGATGAATTTTTCAATCGTTCAAAGGGTGGACAATATGATTGGAGTCCTCCAACTGACATTACTGAAACAGAATCTGAATATGTAATTGAAATGGAGATCCCAGGAATGGAAGAAGATGATATTAAAGTTTCTCTCAATGAAAATCATCTAACAATTGTTGGTGAAATAAAAAAGCAAGAAGAAAGTTCATCTCAAAGAAGTGGAAAACCTCTTTTAATTGAAAGATTTACAGGTGGCTTTCAAAGGACATTTACTTTACCATCAAATCGTTTAGATTCGATTGGTAGTAAAGCTAAATTTAAAAATGGAATCTTACGAATTACTGTAACAAAAGCAGAAGAAATTCGTCCAAGAGAAATTAGATTTGAAAGTTAAATGTAAGGAAAGGGGCTTTAATGCCCCTTTAACATTATGCCATTAAAGGGAATAGAAAAATAAATGAGAAATACTTGGTTTATAGATATTGATGGTACAATAGTAGAACATAAAAGCAACAAGGAATTAGATGAACGTTTGATGTTTTTAGGCGAGAGGCAGGTTGTTTTTCCTTATGGGGATGATATTGAAGACGTTGAATTACTTGATGAAAAAATATTACCAGGAGTAAAGGATTTTTGGTTAAAAATCCCTAAAAAAGATGTTATAATACTGACAACTGCTAGAGAGCATAGACACAAGTGGTTAACAGAACAAATGTTAAGGCTTTATGATTTAAGGTATGATGAAATAATTTTTGCTTTAGGATCTAGTAAAAGGTTTTTACTTAATGATAGAGAACCACATAAAACTCCAATGGATTTTAAAGATAAAGCGATAGCAGTAAATGTTGAAAGAAATGAAGGTTTAACTAATGCTAATTGGGCTTTTGCCCATATATAAAGGAGGATATTATGCCAGTTTATATGAATGATGAAGATACTTTGAGGGATTATTTTGAGCGAACGATAAAGGCTGAAAACTATTGGATAGACCCATTGGTTCTTAGTGAATGGATTTATGGATATAACAGTGATGACTTAATAAATCGCCATTATCCAGAGGTTCTTACAATGATAGATGAAGCAAAGAAGATAGCACCTAATGTTGAAATGGCAGATGTTGTTACAGAATTGTTTGTGGTTATAAATGAGATATATAGTGAGCAAATTAAGTCTGACACAGTTGCATGGCAGGAATATTATGAAGAAGTAACACAAGGTGGATAAAACAATGTTTTACCTTTTACACCATATTAAACGGAATAAAGACCATATTTTAATGATGATTTTTGTTTGGTTAATGTTTACTATAATGTTTATAGATAGTACTTATGGTGTAAAATTATATCATAAGGAAAATTTAATTTACTTCTGGGATTTTGAAAATGAAAAATCTTACCTTAATGATAGAAAAAAAAACATAGAATTACAACAACAAGGAAAAGTTCGATGGGTTCCTCCAGATCATTCTTTTAATGAATCTGGAGTAGTCCATTTGCATGGAGATAAGAGTGAAGGAACAATGTTGATAGTTCCTACATATAAAATGGATCTTGAGTTAAAAGAATGGACAATAGACTTTGAGTTTGGAGCAGGTGTTCACCCTCTTGATCATAGGAAAAGAAATGCAGGTGGATTAGTCGATGGTAATTTATTCCAGTGGGGAGATGTTAAAGTTAGTTTCAGAAGATCTGTAAGGAATAAGTGGCAAGGAATATTAATTGTTGATTATCGTGGTAGAAAGAAATTCATAGAAGGAGTAAAAGGGTTTGATTGGTATTATATGGCAATTAGATCAGAGGATGAAGGTGTTTCTATATGGTTAGATTCTTATTGTACAAATTACATTAGAAGTCCAAGAAGGTCTGTTGCCAAACAACAAATGACCTTTGGTGGTTCTGGTTTTGCAGGAAGGATAGATGACATTAAATTATACAATAAGAGATTAAGACCCTGGGATATAAAAGATAATTATTGGGGTAAGGAATTAAAGGTTAACTACAGAGGGAAATTATTGACAACATGGTCAAAGATAAAATATCAATAATCATAGTTTTATTTAAATATGTTTGGAATGTTAGGAGAAAAAAGTGGTGGTGTAGATTTCCTTTTTTACCTATACCACCAAAAAATTGGTTATTATGGAGAATAGAAACTGCATGGGGGATAGATTCAAGGGAGTTTAGGTGGTCTAAATTACCACCTATAAAAGCGATAATAAAAGATGTTTTTAATTTTGGTAGTTTTTTAAAATATGTAGGTAAATATTAACATTAAAAGGAGGTATAATTTTTGAATCATAAATGTGATGAAAGTTGGAAAGCTGACTTAATAGGTTCAATATTTTTTTTCATTATTATTTTATCTATATCAATAGAGTGGGATATAATTGGAGGTTTATTTAAATGAAGAATATAGCTAGATGGGTGTTTAGTATTTCTTGTGGAATTATTCTTTCAATAGTTGTATTGTTACTGGTAGCAAAATTATGGTGATAAAAGAAGAAAATAAAGATAATGATTTTGAAGAATTAGTAAGTAAAGCTAGTATTAAAGCCAGGGAACTTAACTTTAAAAAACTAGTTCTTAAGTCTTTAAGGGTTGACATTGAAGGTAAAGATCCAGGGGAAATAGAGAGTCTTTATTATTTATACAAAATGACGTTATATAATGATTGCTAAAAGGAGAATGTATGCTACAAATGTTGAAGTCTTTTTCCAAAGAAGGTAGATTATTAGAGATTGTTTTACATGGTAAAAAAGAAACAAAAATGAATGGATATGCAGTAGGTTTCCATTGGGATGATTTAGATGATTATGTAATCTTTCATAATACAGAAACAAATAGAAAAAATAGAGTTTTAGTAGAAAAGATAAAGAAAATAACAGCAAAAGGAGAATATAATAATGAGTTCAAAACCTAAAGTGACAGCATATTTAAAAGAGGAATGTGGATGGAGTAGAGGAGTTCGTTCCATATTAAGCAAATATAATATGTCATATGAAGAAAAGACTTTAAATTTAGCTGATAACTATCAGGAAATGATACAACTCTCTAATCAAACACAACAACCTACATTGTTGATAGATGATATAGTGCTTGCAGACGTTAGTGGGTTAGAGGTTGAAAAGTTTCTTTTAACTAATAAATACATTAATGAAATAATTCCACAACATGATGGTATTGAAATTGATGCTTCTTGTACAGATGAAGAAGAGAGTGCTAAACTTGTAATTGATGAAGATAATAAAAGATCTGGTCAAATTACAGACATTAAAAAAGTTATGACTTCTCAGAGTATGAAGGGGTTTATTCATGGCTAGTTTAACTTCAAGAATCGTAAATGCAATATGGGAAAAGTTAGATGATCAAATGGATGATATTGTTGAAAAAGTAATTGTTCGTATAACAGATGAAGCTGAAGATTATATGGATGATATTGTTGAAAAAGTAATTGAAAAATTCATAGAAAAAATAACGAATGAATAAAGGAGATAAAATATGTCAATAATAAAAATTAAAGAGTTAGCAAAAGAAATTGGTTCTACAAAAATCATATCTGTATTGAAGACTTCTGGAACATTTGGAAGCAATAATCCTTTTAAAAAATTGAGGGAATTGTTGGAATTGATTGACTCTTATGAAGAACCTAAACCAAAAGTTATAGAATCTCCAACAACTGAAAAACCTAAAACTAGAAGGACAAGACGAACCACTAAAAAGGAAGACAGTGTTGAATGAAAACGGTGAATTTAAATCGCAAGAAGCTGTAATATGTACTGAGAATAAGCAAGTTTTCGTTAGAGTAGAGGAAACAGGCATACCAACAACATTAGTGGCAAAATTGCCTGTTTTAAATCCTGTTTGCTTTGGAAATAGAGATTTACATTCAAATACAATATTTTATCTACATGTTGATGAAATAACGGAGTTCTACAATATTGAATATGATAGAATATTTAATGACGATGAAGTTCCAGAAGAAATTAAAGATAAGGTATTAACAAATTTCTTTCTTTTTAGAAAGGTTAAGCGAAATGCTATAAATTTAACTGAAATAGAAAAAAAGAAAGATTATAGAGGAGATGATGTTTGAAAATAGTTTTCTTTACGGATGTACACTTAGTAAGTAAAAGCAATATAAATAGAATTGACAATTTACCTGAAACACAGAAACTTAAATTAAATGAGTTAGTGGATGTATGCAATAATGGAGATATAGATTATGCTTTCTCTAGTGGAGATATATTTGATAGACATACTCCTGCTATTACAACCATGAATACATTTACTAACTTTGTAGAATGTTTAAATGTTCCATTTATATTATGTCCTGGAAATCATGATCTTCATGGATATAATTATAAAACTTTAGAAACAACAGGTTTAGGGTATACATGTAAACTATTAAAGACATACAAGAAGATAAAATTACTTAAGGAAACAGGTGATTATATTGACTGCAAAAACTTTAGAGTACACTTTAAAGAAACAATTGATAAAGAACCAATGGAGGAATTCATAGTAGATAGAGGAACGAATGAATTTCATATTGGTTTGATACATGATATGGTTTATAACGAAAATTTTTATGATAGTGTCACAGAGTATAAAGATTTTAATACAAACTTGGATGTTGTCTTCAATGGACATATCCATAATGGTCATAAATCTATTTATTTAAATGATACTTGGTTTGTAAATACAGGATCTGTTACTAGAATGCATAAACCTAAACCAGTTTTTATACCTAGATATGCAATATGTAATTTAAAAGGAGAAAAGAAAAATTGGGTGTTTGATGAGAAGTTTTTTGAATGTGCAATAGAGAATACATTTAACACTGTTGAGAAGAAAACTTTTAATGACTTCATCTCTAATATTGAATCTAAAAACATAGATTCAAATGCTTTAGAATATATGTTTAAAAAAGCGAAAGTGTCTTTAAGTGATTTAGCTTTCAACAAACTTAATGATTTATATAATGAGGTGAGATAGATGTTAATTAGAAGATTAAATATACCTGATGATCTGTTTTGTAAAATGATAGAATATTTAGAAACGGATGACGAAGAAGAAATGAATGATTTCATACTAGATGTTTTAGAATCTTATGTAGATATACAGATAGAATTAAAAACTGAATTTCTAGAAAATGAAAAATATGAATAAAGAAAAAGTAAAGGAATTTTGTGATGAATTTAATTACCCATTTATAGTATTATATGGGTTGGAAAAATCATTTATTGGTGTAATTGAATTTTGGAATGGACATAAAGTTACTTGTTATGATAAGGATATGTTATGGAAATGTCTTTATGACGCTGGATTACCTCCAGATGTGGTGGATGAAAAATTAAAAAATTTTTATTTGTTTTGGAAAGAGATACAAGAAAATGATGAAGTATTTAAGGGTAAGGATGAAGATTTTATAAAATTTCATTTACCTTTGTTGATAAGTAGAATTAAAGATGGAGTAAATCCGTTATTCAAAGATATTGTGTGGGAAGAAAATGAAGAACAAAGAGACTTAAAGGAGATAATAGAGAGAAATGAACGAAACTATAGAGTTACAGAATCCACAAATAGAGACATCATCAACGATGTACGAAAAATCCTTGATGAATTTAAGTGATGTTACAAATCTGGAAATAGACATTACTACTCTTGGGATAGATTTTGAAGTTTTAAATCCTGTTGAATATGAAGACTCTGATGAATATATTGGAGTTCAAATAGTTAAATTGTTCTCTAAACCACTGGAAAGAATATTGATTTCTTCTTTAGATGTAGAGTTACTAAAGGAGAATTTTTCTGAAATATTTGATGATTATGAAATAGAAGTAAATATTGAAGAATCAAAAACAATTGGGAAAAGTATTAAACAATATCAATTAACAATAAGTATCTTTAAAGATAGAGATTTATGGGAGGAATCTTATTATGTCTAAACTTTCCAATAAAGAAATACGAGAACGTATTTCAAAACTACATAGTAAACGAGAGAATCTTATTGGTCGTAAAGAGGAACTTTTAAATAATTATTTGGAAGTTTGTGAAAACACTGATCATAAGGATTTAATTGAATTGGATAAACAAATTTTACAAGAAAAAATAACTACAAACGAAAAACATATGATAGATTTAATTAAAAAAATAGAAAATGTAGTTTCTAAAATAGAAGGGGAAGAATAAAAATATGCCACTTTATGAATATAAATGTGAGGATTGCAACTATCATTTCACCATACATCAATCTTTAAAAGATAATTATTTGCAATTTTGTGGTATACATTGCCCTACACAAAATATAGGTCGTGTTAAAAAATTAATGTCGAAGGTTTCATTTATTTTAAAAGGTGAAGGTTTTCACCAAAATGATTACAAAAATAAAGGAGGTAAATAATGACAAATGACGATGTTGTTCCACTATATTGTGTTAAACAAAGGTTTGGTAAACATAATGTATTTATAGTGTTACAACAAAAAAATGGCTATAGGAGTCGTGATGATAAACTAATTAGTGTATTTTCTAACAAAAAAGATGCACAAATGTTTATAAATAAAAAACAAGGATGGTAAATTTTAAATGACAATTTTAGGAAGTAAATTAATTAATTCTGTAGAGTTAAGTTATATTGGTAAGATGGCAGAAGCCAAAGCTAATCTTGCTGTCTTTTTAAGCAATCCTGTTGGAGTTGGAGAACATTCATCAATAACTGATGAAATTAAAAGCCTTTTGTTAGAAATAGCAGAAGCAAAAGATGTTATTAATGTTATAGGAGAATTAAAAGCTAATGGGAAAATCGACAAATTCTTTACAGATGAAAGCTCAAGCTAATAAATTAAGATCTACTTGGTCTGAAGCATCTAATTATCCAAAACATATAAGTTCAGATGAAGATGTAAATTGGAATCCTGCAAATCAATATGTTTTAATGCTTGAAAGAAAGATTATCGAACAAGATAGTGTTATAACTATCTTGCAAGATAAATTGAAATCATTAGAGCATTTAAGAAAAGCATGGGCTAATGGAGAGATAGAAAATTGATTTTATTATATTTTTTAACTTTTGGCTGTCTAGTTGGATTTACAGATAATATAAAAGATTTTCCTCATTGTGGAAGTCAATGTGGAAAGAGGGAAGTAAATGAAAAAACAAGTGAAAAGGTATTATGAAGTTGATATGCCAGAAGATGTACATGAAGATATACATGAAATATTAAAATGGATCGTGAGAAATGGCACTTGGTTAGGTTTTAAATTAAATCAACCTAAAATCTATATAAAGGCTACAAATATTTTATCATGGTGGGAAAAAAAATCAAAAGGATGAGTTAATTGGAAGAAATTTTATTAATTGGATTTTTTATGTCTGCATACGCTGTTGTTGCAAACGATAGTATTCAGACTTTAGGAACATTTATTTCATCAAACAAACAACGAAAGTGGTATCATTTGTGGTTGTGGTTTGGTGGTATAATGGTAACAACAGCTATTGTAGGGTGGTTTTTAAACAATGGGGATTTGTCTTGGGGAAGGTTATCTAAGATACCATATCCAGAAACATTTAAGTATAAATTCATTTTAGCACCAATTTGTTTGTTGATTCTAACTAGAGTGGGAATTCCAGTTTCTACAACTTTATTTACCTTGACCACTTTTGCTTCAACTCCAACCATTATGAAGATGGTTAAAAAATCTGTGACAGGATATGTTGTAGCAAGTGTGGTTGCTTTTATTATTTGGACACTAGTTGCAAAGAATGTGAGAAAAAATAAAAGTTGGTGGAATGATGTTCCACCTATTTGGGGAAAACTACAAATGGTTTCTACTTCGTTTTTGTGGGTAACTTGGCTAATGCATGATACAGCAAATGAATGTGTTTTTCTACCAAGACAAATTTCTGTTTCAATGTTGTTGATGTATCTATCAACATCTTTTTTCCTATTGGGTTTTATTTTTTATATTAAGGGTGGTAAAATACAAGAGGTAGTTCAGAGAAAATCTGATGTAATTAATTTAAAGCAAGTTACAATTATAGATTTCGTTTATGGATCTTTATTGTTTATGTTTAAAATTGTAAACCCAATACCAATGAGTACAACATGGTTGTTTGTTGGAATGTTAGCAGGAAGGGAAATAGCAATGACTCAAGTTTTAAAGAAAAAACAGAGGGAAGGTTTTGTAGGTGTTGGTTGGGATTTTTTAAGGTTAGTTGTAGGTTTAGTTATTAGTGTAGGTGTTGCTGTTTGTTTGCCATAAGTGAAGATTAAACATCAATTGTTTTTAATAAATAAATTGGAAGAGGTAATATAAATATGATGAATAATGATAAAAAGATTCAAGCCTTAAAGGATCAAATAAAAAACTTAAAGAAAAGACCTAGTTCTATATATGGTACTGGTCATGCATTAAGTGATGAAGAAAAAAAAGATGTTCTTCAGCGAGAGAAAGATTGGAAAGATAAACGCATCAGAGAAATTCTTAAACAAATTAAAATATTTGAAGGAGAATAGATATGTTATCAATATCAGATCGAGCATTGGAGACTGCTATTCGTATGAGAGATCAACAAGGAGAGGAGTATAAAACTTGTGGACTTAGAGTAAAGGTTGAAGGTGGAGGATGTTCTGGTTTTCAGTACAACCTTTCTTTTGATGTTTGGGATGATAATGATGTAGTTTTCAGTGTTAAAGATATGTTTAAACTCATAGTTGATAAAAGATCCTTCCTGTATGTTTCAGGTTCAGAAATTAATTATCATGGAGGATTGATGGGAAGTGGATTTGTAATTGAAAACCCCAATGCCAACTCTACTTGTGGTTGTGGTGAAAGTTTTAGTGTTTAAAGGAGGATTTATTGAATTTATCAATAAGTAGTCATGATATTTTTTGTTGGTCTATAGCAATTTTAATTTGCTCATTATCAATGAGCTTTGTAGTTGTTGTTGGTTATTTTTGGGATCAAGCATATCAAAAAGGTTATGATGATGCTAAAAGAGATTATTCAAGATGAAAAAATTTTGGTCATTTACTCATTTTACTTGGGAGGGATTTATGTATAGAGAAAGGTGGGAGAGAGATAATGAATTGTTAAGATCAGAATTAATGATGATTGCACACAATTATGATCCAGCTTATGGTTTTAGATGTCTTACAAGAAATGTAACCCATTTTGGTTCTCAAAATTCTTGGTACATGTATAAGAGATATATTAATTGGAACGATCAAGGTGGATTTAATTCCTGGAGGGTTGAAGTTCATCCAACTGCTGAGAATCCACATAAACCTTTTGCTCATTCTCATCATACATTTGAAGTTATAATGCCAGAGGAATTTCTAGATGATGATCTTTTTATGGCAGAGAATATTAAACCACATGATGATAAATCAGAAACAATGGTTTTAAGACAAAAACATGTAAAATAAAGGAGCTTTTTTACTAAAGTATATTCAAGTTATGTCGATACTATATATAGAAGACAAATTAAAGGAGAAGGAGAAACAAAAAAAGATAATGAAAGCATTGTCTGATATTGGACTTAAACCAGAAGAATTGCCTGATCTTATAAACAAGGAAGATACATTAATGAAATATCAACAATGGGTAATAGAAAGATTCTTTCCAGATTATGAATTAAACAATAAAGTAATTACACCTGAATTTGGTGATAAAAAGGAAAATTAAAGATGATACAGATAAAAATAGAGTGTTTAAATCCAGGATGTAAGATTGATTACAAGATAGATGAAGTTGATCTTAATCTAGGAGAGACATTAAAAATATTGACAAACGAAATTATTCGTGTAATGAACAATAGAGATCTTAAAAGAAATGATGTTAGTTATGATTTATTTACACCTAGTAGTTTAACAATATCTACGTCAGATAGCTTTTCAGTCTCAGACAATAAAGAGGATAAATAAATGAATGACTCCTTAATGTATCAAACTATGTATAATGAAACATTAGGTAGAGAGAAAAAACAAAGAGATGAAATTGAAAGATTAAAAATTAAAGTTAAAACCTTAACAGCAGAAATAGAACTTCATAAAGAAACAATGAGGAAAGAATTATTAAGACTTCACATTTTATTGGAGCAAAAAGATGAAAAAGAGAGGATGGATAATTAATTATATTAGTAGGGTGTTTAATTTTACGATACTAGAATCATATCTAATTAGATATATTTTTGGTTGGATTATTGTAGGATTTTTAACCACTATAGTTTCTTATTATAGTGTTGTTGTTATTTATAGGATTTTCAATTGATATATGGTATAATTTTGACTGTATGTTTCACAACTTCTTTTATACCTCAAATAATAAAAATATGGAGGTATAAATCATGTAAAGATGTAAGTATCTTTATGCTATTATTACAAGTGATTGGCTATTTTAGTGGAGTTATGTTTTTAATTGTAGAGAATATTGAGAGTTTAATGTTATGTTTAAATTATTATTTAGGTTTGTTTATATCAACTATAACTACTATAGGGTGGATTTTGTGTGATAGATATGAAAAAAAGAAAGAGTCTTATAAAATCAGGTGAACTACCACAATGGATAGAATACATAGAAAATCTCTTACCAGAAGGAGCTATGAAGATAGATGGTTTTGATGATTGTATATGTGGAATTGTGGAACGGTTCGGAATGGATTCCGTGCTATTGTATGATAGAAATAGCATGATTGAGAAAATGATAAGTCAAGATGGCATGGAGTATGAAGAAGCTATTGAATTTTTTGATTTTAATATCAAAGGTGCTTGGATGGGAGAAGGAACTCCATGCTTCTTCACTGATAGTTATCTATAATGTTTATATTAAAAACAATTCTTAAGATTTTTAAGTTTGTTTTTAATACTATTTTGTTTATTTTTGTTGCTATTTTATTCATAATAGCAATAATTATGTTATCAGCAGTATTATTCCTTGTTTTTTTTTAAGGAGAAAAAATGGATTATGAATTAGAAGTTACTGACAAAGCCATTGAAAAAATATCTGGTATTATAGAAAACGATGATGACTATTCTCCAGACACTACTTTATTTAGAATTTTAGTCAAAGGTAAAACAGCAACTGATTATGAATATGGAATAGGTTTGGAATTTAAGAAAGAAAAGTATGACACTTCAGAGTTTTTCTTTGACTTAAAGAAGTTTAAAATGATAGTTGATGAGAGATCTTTAATTTTACTTGATGGTGCTACAATAGATTATAAAGAAGATCTTAATGTGCAGGGATTTGATATTACAAACCCAAATAAACCAGAAGCTAGTGACCTAGAAGAAAAAGTGATGAATCTCATAGATGCAACAATCAATCCACAAATTGCTTCTCATGGTGGTAGAATAGAAGTGGTTGGCATTGATGCTGGAGTTTTATATATTGAAATGCATGGTGGTTGTCAAGGTTGTTCTGCATCTCAATATACCTTACAATATGGAGTTGAGCAACAAATTAAAGCTCAATTCCCTGAAATAAAGAAAATACATGATACTACAAATCATGATGCAGGTGAAAATCCTTATTATCAATAGGAAATATAATGTTTGAATATAAAGCAAAAATTACAAGAGTAATAGATGGAGATACAGTTGATGCAATGATTGATTTAGGCTTCTCTGTACATAGGAAAATTAGAATTAGACTACATGGGATTAACACTCCAGAAAGTCGTACAAAAGATCTAGAAGAAAAAGAAAGAGGATTGCAAGCAAAAGCTAGATTAATAGAAATATTAGAAGAACATGATTATGAAGTGGATTTAAAATCTTATGGAGTTGGAAAGTTTGGAAGATGTTTAGGTGAACTTTTTTACTTTAAACACATACCAGATTCCTGGGAATCTGAATTTGTTAAAACCAGCATCAATAATCAATTAGTAGAGGAAGGTCATGCTGTTAAATATTACGGAGGAAAAAGATAATATGAAAGATGATAGTCAATGGGCATACAAATGGATGGTGTTTATTGGACTACTTGTTATATTTTTCTTTTGGAGTATCATAATAAATGCACAAGTAGAGTATTATAATATAATAACTACGAATAATTTATTTAGACCACTAGGATGGACTCTACCAAAAACAACACCAAAATACCAATTAATTGGTACATGGATTAGTGTAAACTCTAAAGAGAGGGTTGCTTATGTTAGAAATGTTAGAACGAATAAGATTGATCGCTTGGCAATTGGTGATATTATCAACAATAATACTATTGTTCATATCAAACAGAATGAGATTCAAATGAACACAGGAAAGAAGTATAAAAATCCAACCTTGCAATTTCTAAACTTCTCTACTAGCAAACGATCATCTAAAAGAACATCTACAAACAATTCAAGAAGTAAAGCTAATACAAAAAAGGAAGAAGAAAAAGATACGACATCAAAAACTGAAAGAAGGTCGAGAAGAACTGGTCGAGTTAATTGGGAATCGCAAATTAAAAAATTTCAAAACGCTTCTCCAGAAGATCAGCAAAAGATGATAGAAGAATTTAGGAGTACAAGAAGAAGGAGAAGAAATAATGGGTAACTTTTCAACAAGAGATTTCAAAATAATAATAGAAAAGATACAATCAGAAACAGATGCAATAAATTTTTTAATTGCCAATAATTATAGAGAAGGTGTAGAAGGGATGACATTAGAAGATTGTAAATGTGAGATACAGCTTCACTTTATGGTAATAAAAGAATGCACCAAATTGTTAGAAAGAATGTTTAAATAAAGGAGGTAAAAATGAAAGAACCTAAGCTGACAGACGATGATGATGGTGATACTTTAGAAGAAGAAGAAATTGAACCTAAACTATCAGATGAAGATGATGGTGATACTCCTGAAATAGAAGAACCATTAAGCAATACATCTTTGGGCTATAAAGAATGTTGTGATGAGACTGATGAATCTGAAAAATATGCAGAGCAAAGTGGTTGGGATAAACCATCTTTTCAGATTGCAAATGATAATGTAAGGGAAGATTGGGAATCAAAATTTAACGTTCCTGAAGATTCTCTTTCTAAACAAGAAAGGGAATCAAAAGATAAGATTAATGAAAAAATTATGAAATTAATCATGTATAGATCGGAAAGGAAATGGTTTGCTACTATTGCAGTCATATCTATTTTTGGTGCATTATTGATACTAATGCTTTCATTCATTGCAATGGGTAAAGATCTAATGCCTGAATGGAAAGAAATTTTGTTAGTCATGTTAGGAGCATTTGTTGGATCTTTTAGCCGTGTTATTGACCACTATTTCAATAACAGTCAAGCTGAAGAAAAACTATTGGAGAGTGCTAATGATTAATTATATGCAAGACAAAGTTAATGATTACTGTAACAACAAGAAGAAAGAAGGTGTGGAGTTTTCTCTTTATCATGTAAAGAAGATGCTTGAAAGGGAAAAATGCCTTTGGAATCTATCAGCAGTATTATATGGAACATGGTTGAGAGAAACTTCTGAATTAAAAACCAAAGAATTATCAGAGCAGGAGTGGTAAATGATTAAAACAATTGTTCTTTTTATGTTTGCTATATTGTTTTTATTGTTATTCATGGCTCTTTATGGTTGTGATTTTCAAGAGAATGCTTTAGTTAGGGAACAAACTGAAACGTTTACAGGTGAAATTAAAGATAAAAATAAAGACATACAGATTTTGGCTAATAAACTAGAGATTGCAGAAGAACAAATTAGACAATTAAAACATCAATTGTTATGTAGAGAGGAATTGATTGATGAGGAGGTTAATCAAGCAAAAAGAGATGCTTTAAAAAACATTCCTATTATTCCAAATAAATCTAACAAAGCTGAAAAAGAAAGGGAAAATAAAGGTTAATCGTTATGGGAATGAAAGGTGTAACTATTTTTGGAAGGTTGATTAGTTGGTGGTGGATAGTTACAGTTTTGTTTTTCATGTCTATTTTTATAGTTAGTATTCAAGAACCAACCAAACCTCAACCTATTGTATGTTGTAAATGTTGTAATGACTTAAAGAATGTTTGTTGTGACAATAATGATTGTTTAGGCAATTAATATGAATAAAATAGAAAAGAACTTAGAGTTATTAAAGGAAGTCTTTAGGGAGTTGAGAGACATAGTACACCTTAAAGATGATGACATTCCATCAAAGGCTTGGCAAGAAAAATATGATTTTTTAGAAAGATTAAAAGATCATTATACAGAAAAAATTACACACTTAAAATGGTTAGAAGTAGAAGAAGCCTTGAGAACAATAAGGGAAGAAGAAAGAGAAGAAAGATTAAAACTAGAAAATTCAAAAATAAATCCATATCAACAACAACACTATAAAGAAGTTCAGGAAAGAAACATTAATGAAAGGAAACAACAAAGAAGAGAAAGCAATAGAAGAAATTTAAAAGTACAAAAGAAAAATGTTTTAAAAGAAATTCAAGATAAGGAAGAGATTTAATTATGAGAATTATACCAATTGCAGGAACTGTTGGTAGTTCTTTCCATCATTACTTTGAATACTACAGGAGGAATATATTAGATCAACACTTAAATGAAGCACTAGCTGAAAGGAGAGGAAAGATGAATGTAAAAAATAGATTAGATACAACAAGTCCTGATTATCTTCAGTTTATTGAAGAAAGTAAACAGTCTGAACGTAAACAAGAAACCAGGAATCAAATGAATAAAGAACAGCAAAAAGTACAGCAAGAAACAGAAGTAGTGAATCGTTCCAATTTAGGAACTATTATAGATGTATATGCATAAGGATAAACCCTTATATAATTTTAAATTAATTTATGGAGGAAACTCAACAATGATGAATCAAGTAATAAACTCTGCTTATAGAAACTATAAAACAGCAACAGAAGAAGTTCAAAAAGTTATGCAAAATTTAGCTGAAGGGAAGCCTGATTTAAATGTTACAGATAAAGTTCGTCTTACTAAAATGCAAAATAGATCTCATGTTTTGAAGACTGCAAATAAAACTGTTCAGCAAGGAAAAAATCTCCTAGATACTGCTCAAACAGGTGTAACTTCTGTTCGTGCTGTTGTAACCAAACTTAAATCAATTGCACAAGAAGCTGAATCTGAAGAAATTTCTCAAGCTGAAAGGGATATGTTAGTTGAAGAATATAATGCTCTTTATGAAGAAATAGATTTTATATTAGATAATACAGAATATGATGGAGTTAGATTATTAGATGGTTCTTTTGGAACTCGTAATCTAACAATAGATAATGATGATTCGATGGATATTACCTTATCTGATATTACAGAAGAAGGATTGAAAATTGGAGCTTATTCTAGGACATTGGAAGCAGGTGATGTCCTCATAGGTCAAGACAACCCTAATGGTGGGGTTTATGCAGAAGGTGATGTTATTTCATTCGGAAGGACATCAATTGATTCTGTACAGGATGCTCAAGATGCTGTATCTAGATTGGATGATGCTTTAAATATGTTAGATGAAGAAGCATCTGAAATAGGAGCTAAAAGTCAAAGGCTTGAGTTTACTGTATCTCATCTATCTAGTATGATAGGAAATCTTGAAAATAGTATTGATACAATAACAGATTTTGATGAAGCAGAACATATGAGTCGTCTTGCTCAATATCAAATTCGTCAACAATCTGCCATTGCTATGATGGTACAAGCACAACAACTATCACAAACGATACATCAATTACTTAATCAATAGTGCCATATCATGATTGTTCACTAAAGACAATAGTGTTACCTAATGATAATGATACAATTTATACGATATGGGGAGTTGCCATTGGTAATTCCCTTTTATCGTATTTTTGTGCTTATTGTAATATTATATGGAAGGCTAATTTCCCAAGAAAAAAAATGATTAGAATTGCAAAAGATGCTAGTAATTTCCCATGTCCTGGATGTGTCCAGAAAACCTTAAAGAAGGTTGGGAATGAAACAGTATTGTAGTGATTTAAGAAAACATATAAGTAAAAATTATATCCCCATTACACATAACAAAGAAGGTATTGTAGAATTCCATCTTGTTATTGATCGTAGTGGGGATATTTTATTGATGGAACAAATTTCTTCTTCTAATGATAGTGTGTTAGACAAATGTGCTAAAGAAACTATAGAAAAATCTTTCCCTTTTAAAGAGTTTTATGAAGAAGATATACTACAAACTTATTTAGATATTATAATCCCAATTAAATTTAAAGGAGATATGAATGGAAGTGACGTTAATTGATTCGATGGGTGGAGACTTAACTGTTGTAAATTCTGCCAGAGTTTCTTTTGGAAAAAAGAAAAAAAAGTTTGGAAAAGGTGATGAGAGGTTAATATCGTACCTAGCTAGACATGGACATTGGACTCCTTTTGGTCATGTATCCTTACAATTTCACATTATTGCTCCTGTATTTGTAGCTAGGCAATTAGTGAAACATCAAATAGGATTAGTATGGAATGAAATTAGCAGAAGGTATGTAGATACAGATCCTGAGTTTTACACTCCTGATAAATGGAGATTAAAAGCAGAGGATAAAAAGCAAGGAAGCTCTGATGAAGTTTACTACAATGATAAACCACCTAACAATAAGAACAATCCACACAGAATACCGTCTTATGAAACTGTTTGTGAAAATGCTAGAGATATTTATAATAATATGTTAAAGGTTGGTATTTGTCCAGAACAGGCAAGAATGATTTTACCACAAAGTATGATGACTGAATGGTATTGGACAGGCTCTCTTATGGCATTTGCTAGAGTTTGTAATTTGAGATGTAAACCAGATGCTCAATTAGAAACTAGAATAATTGCAAATCAAATAGATGATTTATCTAGTGATGTTGCACCTATAAGTTGGAAGGAATTAAGAGCGTAAAGAAAATGAAAATTATCAAATACACATTCAAAGATGCTAAAGAAAGAAAGAAAAGAACTTTTTTCAGACAAAGAAAAAGTTACATATATCGGAAGTATGGTTTAATACCAGAAAAGTTCTATAATCTTTGGTCAGATCAAAATGGTTTATGTAAAACTTGTGCAATTCAACTTATTGATCGTATGTATATAGATGAAATGTATAAATTTAAAGAGGATGAAAACTTAGAAGAATACTCTGACTATGCATTAGCTCAAATAGATCATAATCATGATATGGATGGAACTGACGATGAAAAGATACATCCTAATTATATAAGAGGTATCTTATGTAAGAGGTGTAATATGGTTTATGATTCTTTAAATGTAAAATCACCTTTTTATGTTGGTGAAGATGAAAAGTTAAAAAATGTTTTAAAAATAGATAGATTAAATAATCCATACAATGCTATATCATTATATGTGTTAGAGTCTTTTGGATATACAGAAGGTTCTGATTTTGGAAGAATTGATGTATGGCAAGAAAATAGAAAATTGTATTGGTCTTTACGAGAGAAAGAAGTTATTGATAGTCTAACTGAAAAAAGGAGCGAATATAATGTTTTTTCATGATATTTGTAATAGCAAATCTATGACAAAAAAAATACAAAAATTCTTGCCTAGTAAACTTCAAATTGTTGAAACAGAATCCACTAGAGGTGGTATTGTTGGAACAGAAGTTGGAATTTCTAGAGAAAGAGTTTTATTGGCAATGTTTCAAGTGTTGTTGGGTGAAAAAAGGGTTGTTGTGGATATTTCAAGTATAGAAAGGGAAGTTGATGTTATAATAGATGGCTTGCCAATTTCAATAAAAACTGCCAAATCACAAGCAACGCAAGCGTTTAGGGAAATTAAGTTGAGTTGGTGTGGAGATGTTGATTTATGTATCAAGACGTTTGAAGATTTTGTGCCAACAATTCCTATAATGTTCCTTTGTATTAATTGGAATGAAAATTTTAGACCTAAAAAAGGTAGTGCTTATCATAGTAAAAGATGGAGAAATGAAGGTGCTATTTATTTCTTTCCAGTTAATGTACAAATAGATGTTCTTAATCAAGTTGGGAAAGAAAATTTTTTGAGAATACCAACAAGGGGAACATATTCAAAGGGTGTTTCAATAAAGCGTAAAGCCACTATTCAAATGATAGACCATCCTGATACTTTGAGCATTTCATTGCCTTGCATTTGGGATGATAATCTTGAGTTACATTCAAGAGATAGATGGATGAAATCTTGGAGAGATAGTTTAAAATTTAAAAATATTATCTACCATGAAATGAAAAATTTATTTTCATCAATAAAGATAAGGGGGTTAAAGTTTGGATAATCGACATCATGCAGGATATGTTAGCTTTCAAGATGTGATTCACAAATGTTTTCTAACATATTATGATATATTTAATAATATGCCTTTTGATTGGTATACACAAAATGTTCATGATAGTTGTGCAAGGAAGGGAATTATCATTCCTAAAATAGAAGTTGAAAATACAGTTAGGCATTTCTTAAAAAACAAAAAAGATATAACTTTTTGTGAAGAATGTAACCAAGAAGTAAGATAATGTTGACTTGTGGGTCAATATGTACTAAAATAGATGTATATAAAAAGAATAGACCATAAGGAGGTCTTAAATGTTAAGAACTACAAATTGGGAAGTAAAAAGAGAAGAAGTTTTAGAATCGTTAACACCTGAGTCAACTAAGACTCATAAAGTGATACCACATAGTTATTTTGTTGAAAGATCTGAAGAAATAATGGAAGAAGAAAATCTGATCTTAAAAGAATCAAAATATTATATGAGTAGAAACAATATGAAATATTTTGGTAAGTATACATTTGATAAGAAAGTTTATCAGGATGAAGGGATAGTAAAAAGAAAAAAAGATGAACATAATCCTAATGTTACTCTAGGGTTTGTTAATTCTCATGATAAAAGTTTGGCATCTTGTGTATTTTTTGGAACAATAATGCCTATATGTAGTAATGAAGGTTGGCATAATCGTATGTGGTTTAAACGTAAGCATACAGGCAATATAATGGAAGATCTTGATGTAGGTATTAGATCTTGTTTAATTAATATTGATAAATTTAGTGAGGGATATGCAAATGTGATGGAATCATATAAAAACAGTTATCTAGATGATTCTGACGTTAGAAGTTTATTGGTTGAAAGTGCCAGGAAAAAAGTAATTCCTTCTTCAAAAATACTTTCAGTCTATAAAGAATGGATGAAGCCTAGTTATAATTATGATAACAATAGCAATAATGTCTATAAGTTATATAATGCATTCACTACTGTTATGAAAGTTTATAAAGAACATGCTGTTAATAATCCAAAAAGGAATTTTGCATTGCTAGAATTATTAAATGAAATTACATGAAAATAATGCTAAAGTATATTAGTGCTTTGTCGATACTTTATAGTAGGAGGAAAAATGAAAAAACAATTCAAAGGAAGTTTGAAGCGTCAATTCAATCAAGGTACTTTAGGGATGTCAGTTCATACTGGCATCTCCTATAAACGTCCTAAAAAAAATAAACCTAAAACAAAGTGGGAAAAAATAAAGGAGTGGTTTTTAAACTTGTTTTCAAATGAGAAAAAGAATTCATGATGAAAAGTTGAAATTTGCACTAATTATTTGGGCAATGATAGTAATTTTAATTCTTATTTCAACAGGTTGTAGTGAAGGTTATGAAACAATAATACAATCGAACTGGAGTAGAAGTGTTGAGAATTTAGATAATCCCTGGGAAGGAGATCCACATGAAAAATGTATGGATAGACATCGAGATAATGTTAACTATATGATTTATGTTGATCCTTATTCAAAAAAAGAATATTGTTTGCCAGAAGGTTTTAGTAATATGAAAAACTTACATGTATATTTAGTGGAGGATTAAAAATGATTAAACCAATGTTAGCACAAGATTTTCATAAAGATTTAAGTCAGAGGAAAATAAAAAAGTATGAAGAAGATTATGAAGGAGATCTTGACTACAAGAATTTATATTCAGTTCAACCTAAGTTGGATGGAATTAGAGTTATTGCTGATCTTGCTACAGGTAATTTATATAAACGTTCAGGGGTAGAAGTAAAAAATTGTCCTCATATTAATAGGGATATGTTAGAGCTTGGATTTGCGATTCCAGGTTTCCAGTTTGTTGATGGAGAATTGTATAATCACCAGTTAGAATTCTCTGAAATAAATAGTTATGTTTCTAGAACAGTAAACATTCTAGACACAGAATGTATTCAATTACATCTTTTTGATATGGATGGTGAAGATAGCTTTCAAAATAGAAATTGGATATTACAAAAAGCTATTAAAGATTTAAGAAACAAAATTTTTGAATCTTCTATATATCCTGTTGAAACATTTAATTGTGAAAATATGGATGATGTTTTTGTTAAACATAAAACATTTATGGAAAATGGTTATGAGGGAACTATGTTAAGATTGAATCACTTACCATACGAACATAAAAGAAGCAATCAATTATATAAAATAAAAGATTTTCAAGATGAGGAATTTAGAATCATAGGATGGAATGAAGAAGAAAATCATCCTGGTTATTTAGGCTCTTTTGATGTTGCTGATAATGTTGGAAATTGTTTTGCAGTTAGACCAGCAGTAACTAGAGGGGTTAGAAAAGAATACTGGGAAGATAAAGAAAATTTAATTGATTGTTATTTGACAGTTAGGTATCAAGAAAAAAGCAAAGATGGAATTCCAAGATTTCCAATTGGAGTTGATATTAGGTATGATTTAAATAGAAAACCTTTAAAAAAGAAAGATTACAAACCTACTATTCCTATTTGTGATACTTCTTTTCATAGAGGGTGGTAGATGACTGAAAAAGACTTAAAACATTTGGAGCAAATTGTAGATTCTGATCATGAGATGATTGAGCTTTTAAAGAAAGAGATTTCTACTTTAAATACTGATCTACAAGAATCAAAACAGAGTTATAGAGAAAGTGCTGAAGCATTAGCATTGCATGAAAAGGTATCTGCCCAACAAACTTTATTGAAACATGTATTTTCTGGTGTGATTGGTTTAGTTCTTTGTATGTGGAGTTTAGTGTTTGTAGGTTGGTTTACTGGTCAACAAACAATTGAAAGGGAAATGGCATTCTTTGAAAGGATAATTCTTGTGTTTATAGGTATTGTAGGTGGAGCAGTATCTTCATTTTTCGATGTTAGGAACTTTGCCTTATCTAGTGTTAAATCACCAAATGGTAATGGTTATTCAAATGGAAATGGAAATGGAAAACCAAAGGATACTGACTAATGAGAGATTTAGAGAATATGAAAAATCCTATTTCTAGAATGTATAATAAATTTAAAAATAAATTTGATAAATACATATATAATTTAGTGAAATCTGGATATGCTTACAAAGTTCATGGCTCTCTTGAAAAATCAGGATTTCAATATAGCCATGTTACGCTTACTGATGAAATAAAGGAAAAATTTAATATTGATTCAGAATATACAGAAGTTATTATGCAAGAAAATTCTATGGGTTTGATTGATACTTACTTGGTGGCAATGAAATCTAATAAATCAGAAGGAAGTGAGGAAGAATAAAGTGAATTATCAACCTCTACCTAATTGTTTAACAATCAAAAAGTCTGAAATTCATGGGTTAGGTTTATTTGCAACTAAAGATATACCTAAAGGAACTAATTTAGGTGTTGCACACATTTTAATTCCTCATTCAGAGGAGCTTTTTTCACAAAGTTATTGTAGAACACCACTAGGAGGTTTTTATAACCATTCTGAAGATCCAAATTGTGAAATTAAGACCAGAATTCATTATTTTATGTCTTCTAGCGATTATAAAAGATTAGTTACAAGTATTTTAGAGCTTTTCACTAAAAAAGACATTAAGGAAGGTGAAGAATTGACTAGTAACTACATTTTATACAAAATAATTGAAAAAAACACTAAAGTATATTCATCTGATGTCGATAATATAGAATAGAGGTAGTTATGGTTATAAATAGAGAAAATTTAACAAAACTTTCTAATGATTATATTCAAGGATTAGCAATACTTTCAAGAATGAAGGAAGAAGGTGCTAGTCCTCATGACTATTTGCAACATTCAATTAAATTCTTTAGATTTAAAGAATTTGCTAATAACTTACTGAAACAATATGAAAAAGGTGAAGAAAATGGTAGTCAGGAAAAATTATCGTAATGTATGGATCGAAACAAATCGTATGGAACAACAATTCCCAGAATTAGTTAAACATTATAGTGGATTAGGATGGGGTGAAGAAGATGAAACACAATTAAATTCTTATGGATTTGAATTTAAGAAAGATAAAATGGTTTCCTTTTATTCCACCAATGGAGATGTTGCTAAAATCATTAATCGTTGTGCTAAGGCAATTAGGAAAATAAGAATTAATTCGTTTCCTGATGGAACAATCAACGGAGTTGAGTTTATAATCTCTAGAGATGCTTTTCGTAGCTCCATCAATGCTTTTAACACAAAATATGTTCCTGATGAACTATATGAAACCGTTAATCCAAATGACAAACGAAAAGGTTATAAAATGTCAGATGAACATAAAGCCAAAATACAAGCAGGGAGAAAAAATGCCAAAAAAACCAAAAAGAAACAAGTTATCTAAACGTAGATCAGAATATAAACGTAAATATAAAGAGTGGCAAATGAAACAAATTGAACAACAAAGACAACAAGCATGGTTAATTCATGAAATGATTGACGAAGATTTAAGAAACCTACAATATAAAAGGAAGGATTAGATGATCTTAGGAATACATGGTAAAATGGGATCTGGCAAGAGTCTTTGCTCCAAAATGATTACTTCTATCCTTGAAGATAATAATATCAATTCAGAAATTAAGTCTTTTGCTAAACCTATCTATGAAGTTATTGGTGCTATCTTTCAGATGGGTGTCGAGGAAATTAAACAAAATAAAAATACAATGGTTAAACCTAGATCTTTCATGGGAATGAAAACTTACAGAGAACTCTTACAGACTATTGGCATGGATCTTAGAGATTCTGTAGATGAAGATATATGGATTGATGCCTTATTCGGTAAACATAATAGTAAGGTATTGAACGATTGGACAAGTCATGGCTGTAATTGGTGGGTGATTGATGACCTTAGATTTATTAATGAATTCTATCGCATTCGTAGCTCTGGTGGTAAACTCATTAAAATAGTTAGAAAACAAAACACTAACATACATCCAGATATACTAAATAATGGATCAGAAATAAATTTAGATAAGTTTGATGATGATCAGTGGGATCACATTGTTGATAATAATTATTCCAAAGATATTACTAAAAAATCATTGGAAAACTTTATAATGACGATATTACAAAGAGAGCAATGATTAATTAACAGAAGTATTTTAATTCATATGCTAGATTTTATGGTAATATGGAAGATAGATATAAATAATTAGCATGAATTACCACATAGAGCAAATAGATATTTTGTTTTATGTGAGATTTGTAGTAAAAACACTAGCAGATTTTTACTTCCTGAAGATTTTTTATTATCTTTTTAGACCCCAAAGTAGCGAGAAATGTGGCAAGTCTAAGCGTATACCTAGATATTCTCTGTTCCACAGGGTCTATGAAATAAAAACATGTTAGATTCCAACATAAATTAGGTGTGTTCTGAGTGATAAAACAAGGTTATGACCAAGTTCTAACAGGTTTTGATACCTTATGTTCAGATATAATCAACTCCTGACAGAAAAAGCATAAATGTAGATAGATAAAATTTATAGATAATGCTTAATTGTCAGGGATTGATTAGATATTAGATATTCTCTGTTCCACAGGGTCTATGACAGGGTATGTGATAGGTGTATAATAATCTATACATATACTTTAAGGTACTACTAGTATATATTATCTTTTTTTCTCTCCGTTGGAGTACTGCAAGTATACCTTGTGTTTCACATATTGTCAAGGCTAATTTCAGATATGTAAGATTTTTTTTTGATCTAATTTTGAACCTGCTGAAAGCAGAGATTTATAAAAAGACTCCCTATTTTTAAAATACACCCCTTTTCCAAAAACGTCCTTTGTGCAAAATTTTAGATTTGGTCTAAATCCTGGAATTGAACTCCTCCACACCTCTGCCAAAGGTGAGAGGAATGCCTACCCCTGAGTAAATAGGCATTCCTTAATGGTGAGTTCTAAAAAGGAATGTCATCAACAGGAGGATCAAAGTAACTCCTGATCCTTTCAGCTAATTGATAAATATGACCATAACTATCATCACCTATTTCCTTTATCCATTCGTCATAACTAGATTGTTCAGATTCACATACATAGTTACATAATTCCTTTACATCGTCTATCATACTTTCCCAACTCATACTTGACCTCCATTTGCTTTCATAATCTGTGTAACATTACAATCAATTTCTTCTGTGTGTTGATAATGTTTAGTTTCTCTGTACATTTCTTCCTCAAAATCTAAGATACTTACCTCAAATGGGCAAGTACCTGTTTCCTCAATAAAGTTGTCATATAGAATGCATAATGCTTCACCATTTTCATTTACCCATTCAGGAAAACTTAAAGGCTTAAATTCGGTTGACATAAAATTCTCCTTTTTCAATGGCATCGTAAATCATTCCACCTGTGAATTGACAATTGATAAACTCTTTGGTAGAGTTCCATTCTTCCCATTCATCACAACTATAATGGAATACTTCCCAAGTATCATCAGGGTAGTATTTAATTGTCTTGGTTGATTTTGCTATCCCATTTGAAAAGCAAAACTCTAAAGCATCAGACTGACAATCATCGTCTAATGCTTCATCCATCAGTTGTTTAATGTTAGTTATTTGGATTACCATAAGTTAGCAACCCAAAGCAATAAGAAAATAGATGTCCAAATGCCAACTATTATTGATACACTATATTTAACCATCTCAATCATCTCCTTTTCAATTTCTTTAAGAGTTTTCATTAATTATAATGCCCTTGTTTCTCCTGTTTTAGCGTCTATGTGCCAAATATCAACACCTGATAACTTGCCTGTAACTGGCTCTATGTAAAACTCATGGTCTGTATGGTAGTCTTCCTCAATGTTTAGACATTCAATGTAATTTGCTAAAAAGTTTTCTACTGTGAATTTGTCCACTTCCTCACCTTCAGGAACATTCAAACCAACTTGAGCATGCATTGGTCTATTATAGTGTATGTCAACTTTGTATAGTGGCATAAAAACTCTCCAGTTCTGGTATTATTAATTGTGTGTAAGTGGGTTCTTTATCCCAATCCTGTTTGTCATTAATAATTTTTGCTATTTCTCCCTTAAATTCGTCATTACTGTAAGAATAAATATCAGCCAAACTTAATGCTACCAAATAGTCATATGCTACTACTTTGTTGTTGTTATCTGTTATATCAACAACAGCAGAATCAATTACTAAATCTTCAGGTGAAAATCCATAATAGTTAAAATCATCTATTGTAAAATCATCTTCAGATAAGTTTTCTAGTTCATAACCTATATCTTCTATTTCAAAATCAGAATCACAATCTAGTCCACCTGAGACTAAACTGGCTACTTCAGTTCTGAAGTACATTTCTTTAATTATAATGTTCTTATGAGTTAATGGTTCATTTATAACAATTCTACCATTTTTGAGTTCAAGCATAGACATCTAATTTTGCTCCTAAGTTTGGATTTGTTAAGGATTTGGCTTTTTTACGTTCATGTTTTGCCAAATCCATTGTAGCTTCTATCCTAATATCTCGTTTAGCACGTTGAATTTCATTATATAATTGAAATTGTTCCAACGTGCTAAGGTTTGCTATCCTGCTTTGACGAACATAGCGAGGATTCATATAGGTCATTATCATTATTGTACCTGAACTGCCATTTCTTTAACTTCAGAAACATATACAGAACCAAGTTCAAAGCGATCATAGGTAAATGGTGATTTTACACCACAAAACCAAGTAGAATATGGATTTTTAGCTTCATTAGTAGGGCTTTGAGTCTTAGAGAGTACTCTCCATTCCCAACTACCATCAACCGTTTTCCAAATCTCATAAGGATTGTCAATTTTTCGTTCCTTCTTACATAGGTTCTTTTCTCTAGCCATTAGTTTTTCTCCTCTAAGTTTAACATTATAGCGTATTGAATAGCAGACCAAAAGGTATCATGCGCCCAACAAACAACATTCCCTAATTTATCAACCACATCCCAAGTGATGTAACTATACTGAACGTTAGGTTTCACTGTATATTGACCTAACGCTTTACCATGTGCCATGAATTTCCTCCCTTATTATAAGTATCGACAATCAAGCAATATACTTTAGCTATTTTTTAGTTTTCTAATAAGAGTTTCATGCTTAGTGATTTGATCCCTAAGTGATACATCTTCATCAACTCTATTATATCCTATTTGGTTTCGCAGAGTTGATGCTCTACTACCTAATGCTTGATATATAATATGTCGTTCATCACTTCTCAGTTTAACTTTTTTGGCTTTTCTACTCATGTCGTATTCCTCATTATATTTATCATAATCATCTTGGGTTATAACAGTTTCATTATCCTTAGTGTCTGTTAATAAATTATTTGTTTCAACTAAACGTTCATCAATTGAATCTACTCCCTTTACTGTATCAAGGGCATTAGTGGTAATTTCATCTAGTTGTTGATTAGCTGATTCTAAATGTTCAGACATAACAGCAGTATTATCTCTAACATTTCCTGATAGGTGGATAATTTCTTTCAACCTCTGCTTAACATCTCTTAGGTTGACTGCTGTAGTTCCTGTATTATCTACAAGAGCCTTCAGGTATATATCATTACCTGCACTCAATGATGCCATTGCACCATTGAGATTTCTTAGTTCATCATAAATTAGATCATGTATTGATGGTTTATCAGTAAATTCTCTATTGACCTCTCCTTCAGCTTCATATAAGTTGTTAATTCTTTTATCTATTTCATCACGACTAAACGTTGTCTTTAGTGGTTCAACCTTCATTTGTGCCATAATTCTCTTGAAACTCCTGTTTTGGGTACATCCAATGTTCTTCGTTACCTGTTTCTTCACACAATTCGTGAATTAGCCCTGCTACATCATATAACCATTCCTCATCTGTAGCATAAAAATCACGATTTATAAATACTTCTTTCAAACGCTCTGCACTAGATTGAATTGGTTGTAAATAACTTTGTTCATATCTTTTTTGTGATTGTTCTTCTAAAGCAATCCAGATATTTTTTGGTGGATAGATCGTTGATTCAGCCATTAGATTTCCTTTGAAAGAAAAGGGGGATTTCTCCCCCTATTTAGGAGTTAGAGTTAAATCGCCAAAGATTGACGATTAATTTCCTCATGAACAGCATCAGATGCTTTCAAGAGAGTTTTTTCAGTCAATGCTGGACGACCAGCACCAATTGTAGATAATGCAATGATTGTTGCAATGTCATTTTCTTGACCTGCCATAATCAAAGTTTGTTGGATAGCTAACGCAGTAGCTAATTGTGGATGTTCAATTCGTAACGCTTCAACACCCCGAACAGTACGATATGTTGGTGAACCTAGACTTGAAACAACAGTACTGAGTGAACGACCTGTAAGCATTTGAAATGTTTCTTGAAGTCGTCCTTCTACGATATTAGCAACTTCTCTAGCCTGTTCCTTACGAGCTATTCGTCCACCTTTTTCAGATTTTACTTGCTTGATAGCTTGATCGTTAAGGAAACGGTTGAATTGGTTGTGAATAGTAACTTGTGAACTAAGGTTGTTGTACTGAGTAAAATTCATTATCTAACTCCTATGTTAGTTAATTGTTTGTTTGTGTTTAGGAACAACTTTTGTTCCTACTATATAGTATCGACAACAGGTTAATATACTTTAGCTTTTTTTTCGTTTTTTTCTGAATTATTTTCAGATTTTTTCTTAGCTATAGCTTTCATTTTTCTGTTGTGCTTCGCTAATCGTACTCGATTTTCACGATTCACTTGCTTTCTAGTTTTCCTCATCGTCATCATCTCCTACGATAATATTTAAGGTTTTACCATTGATTAGATACATCAAGTCGCTAATCAATCTTACTGTATTATAAAATATCCAAGCTAATGGTTTAACTGCTAGATTCATAAAGAACCAAAAAGTTAACATCAACGTAAGATATAAACTAAAAACAACTTCTTTTAGAAGGTTCATCTCTTTCCCTCCCTCTATTATAATTATCGACAGAACCCTAATATACTTTAGCTTTATTTAACCCTTTTTTGCTTTTTTTTTGAAAAAAGTTCATATTAGATTTTCTTCAGATCTTTAGGCAGTTTGCCAATGTGTTGTCAAACTCCACCGTAGGTGGAGCAATGAATCACAATCCAACCGATTTTTTTAATTCTATATCCTCTATTACATCCTCCCAAATGTCTGCAAATAATTTTGGCTCAATTAGCATGTGAGTATTTAACAATTCTTGTATTTCGTCTATTGGGTTGCTAGATTCCTCAAGAATCCATCTTGCGATGGACTCTAGTTGATCGTAATTAAAAGGCATTTTCTTTTTTTTATCAAATCTATAAGTAACCATTATGCAACCTCTCTATAACTTAGCTTTTCAATTTGTAGCAGATTGTTAGAATCACCATGAGCATTAGCACCATGATATTTATATGCTACACACTCAACATCTTTATTCCAACAAGCTCGACAATCTTTACATTGACCATCTTGCAAATGACTAGGGCAAAACCAGATTTTTTCGTTTGCTTTTGGGTCATTTTCATATTTGTTAAACTCAGATTTTGTTAACACTACGGAATGTGTTTCGTGTTTGTTAGGCTTAAACGGTCTATTCTTAAATGGGGCAGATACTCTCACTGTTACATTGTCAGGCTTAACAGGTGATTGAAACTGCTTTTTATGTTGCCATTCTTTAGTAGGTAACCAATGCGTAATTTGTGGTGTATTCCTTGCCACTTGATAAATGTCCATTAGGTGTTGCAGGTCAATAATATCTCCAGCATCAAACCATCTAAAAAATGGTACATTTTTCATTACTTTGGAATTGTTTAAGATGAACGACACTGAATCAACCCATAATTGGCGATTTTCTAAGTATTTTTGGAACCGATTTTCTAAGGCATTTTTAACGTTAGAAAACTTGTAGCGTCCTGCGTCTGCATAACAACCAAAACAAGCAGAACCATCAACGTCAATCAATACTGAGCCAGTATCGCAATATTCAACTGGTATGTTCCATGATAATGCTGGCATTTTTCCTGCGTTACTTAATCCACCAATATTTTCTTGTGCTTGCTTGATCGTTTGTATCATCTAAGTTCCTTTTGGTTCGTGTTAGTGGGGCTAGATTCTTTCTTGCCCTCTATATATAAGTATCGACAGAACCCTAATATACTTTAGCTTTATTTAACCCTTTTTGCGCTTTTTTTGCAAAAAACTTAATCTTTTTTTTTCTGAGAACTGGCAAGGTGTTTGCCAATGAAGCGCAAACTCCTCCAAAAGACGAGAAAAAAAAGGACAGGGGGATTAAGCCCTGTCCTTACGGTGAGAGCAACGTCCTACTAGCTGGATCTTACATGCTTTTAAGCTCACCTATCTATATAGATTCCTCAATTTAGGGATTCCTTACTAGTCGAGGTGTTGACTTTTTGTCAGTATATTAAACTATGAGTCAATGTTGACTTTGAGTTTTTTTCTACTAATCATCCGAAGAATCATCAACATCTAGTAAGTCTTTGTACATACCCTATAGAATATCAGACGCAAAACCAAAGTCTTCGTCTGTTCCAAAACCAGCAGACGCTAAAGCCCAACCATCATCAAAGTTATCGTCTGGAAAGCTATTAGATTCTATGTCCTCATTAATCTCAAACCATTCTTGAGTCTGAGATCTAACAATGTTTTCTACTTCCTCAAATATTCGACCAAGTAAGAAAGTGAAAATGTTATCGTGATTTTCTAACATGTGAACGTCAGATGAAAAACCAAGATCTGTAGATCCTTCCTCAGTTGATACAAATGAGATTATTTCCCAATTGGCTGTTGGCATTAACATATCAATTGTTTCGTGAATGAATCTCTCATGGTCAAAGGTAAACAGATCATCTTTACTCATGCCATTTATTTCGTCTTGAATTGTTTCAATTGCTCTGTCTGCTAATTTTTCTACTTTGATTCCCATGTTGTACTCCATGTTTTTAGGTTGTGGGGCTTGGCTATTTCCTTGCCCTCTATATATAAGTATCGACACGAACCGAATATACTTTAGCTTTTTTTTACCCTTTTTTGCTTTTTTTTTGAAAAAAGTTGATTTTCTTTTCTCTCCAGGTTGGCAGGGTGTTTGCCAATGTAACAGCAAACTCCAGCGTAGCTGGAGCAATGTTAGCTGTTTATTGTACAAACTATTAAGAATGACAACAAACCAGCTAACACTATCCAACCAATCACCATAAGCTATATCCTTTGGAGTTTTGACCCACTTGATTCAGGGTTGATAAAATGCTCAGTCATACCCTTGAGTAATGACTTTGGAGCATATACATGACCATTAGATGTTAAATCCATTGCTACTTGGTCTGATACTCGTTTAGGTTTAAATCCGTGCTTTAATGCTTCACGAATAAGTGATTCACGTTTTTTACAACGTGTCTTATCTTTAACTTGAATGACTGTTTTCATCATTCCTCCCTATTTAGTTTGATAACTATAATCTGCTTTGAGGTAGACCTTCCCACCAGAATTATGATTTGTAAGTAATTCTGACAATTCAGATTCTGGAAGTTTAATTGTTTCCTGCTTGTGATTACTCAAGCAATAAATCCAAGTTCCTTTACCATTCTTTGGTTCTCCAATTTCATAATCATCAACTTTCCAAGCGTCATCTATATCAGAAGCTACGATTAGAGATTTTTTCATTACTATCTGGTCAATGTCAAATATAGGATCTTTGTAGATTATTTGCATCTTAGACTCCTTAATGAAGTTTATAATGTATTCTGTCTGAATCGCTACCTTTATCGTTTAGCCATTGTGGATCGTCTGGTGTAGGGTCTACAAACTTCTTATCTTCCTCCTGTTTCCATAATTTATCATAATACAGATCTTCAGATACTTGCCAAAATCCTTTGATTATATCTTCAATTACTGTTCCCTCAATTGCTACCTGCTTGCCATTCCAATTCATTACGCTCATGTGTTCTCCTTAACTCTTGTTCTATTATAAGTATCGACAATATGGCAATATACTTTAGCTTTTTTTTCACCTTTTTTCATTTTTTTTCTTTTTTTTTTCAACACCCTTTTTTTTAAAAAACCTCTTACTCAGATTCCTCCTTAGTTGGCACAGTCATTGCCAATGCTCTGTATCATTAGCAATAGCCCACGAAAAACGAGAAATGGGGGAATTTCTTCCCCCATAGTTGGCATGTTTTATGAGTCGAACTTGGACACTTGGAGCATTAAATCAATTTGACCATATGAGTCAAGCGTTTTTAAAATATAGTGTCTAATTTTTTGGAAGTGGTCATAATCAAGGTTAAAAGATCTCAAGTTGATAAATAGCTCAACTATTCGACTTCGCAGAGGTTTGCCCCAAGTATCATCCAAACCAGTACCAGATTCTAACATTTCAAATATATCATCTATCATCATTAGGCACGTTGGAATACAATGCTTAGGTATCATATTGACCCATTTGTCGTTAGAAATTCTTTTGTTGCTTGGCTTACCAACTCTAGTTTTAACTGGGTTGTATTCATCCGTTGAAATGATGTTGTCAAGCCTAATTCGGTATGCTTTTCTTGAGATTTTAGGATCAGTTTCCAGATTTGACAGGGCATGGGATAAAGCATTTATTAGTTGATCCTCTGTTACTTTACCTTTCCAAGCGTCTAGTTGTTCGTTAAGTGTTGGTTGTCCGTTATTCATGTCTATCTCCTAATCGTTATATGGTGTAATTATACTATATTGGTGTCGATATGTCAAGGTTAAATTAAAATTAATTGTACCATTTTGAATCATCATTATAATATAGATCATGTTTTTCGTATTTTTCTGCTAACTTGTCATAATGTATATCTTCGCATACTTCCCACAATCCTAGCAAAATGTCTGCTAGGATTGTATTCTTTACTGATTCAAGGTTTCCATTCCAATGGGTTTGAGTTTTCTTGATATAATCATTAATCATTGTATAGCCCCTTATGAGTATTGATTTTGATTTTTGAGCCATGACTTGATAACTAGCTCACTGGTAATTTTCCCTGCTTGTATATCAGCTAGAAATTCGGAAGTGTTTACATTGGTTAAACATTCATCCCAAGCAAAAAAAGTGTTACTTCCATCTTCTATCTCATACATCTCGTTATCTCTATCTAGCTTAGTAATAACAAAATAATGACCTTTGTTTAAGGTGTTATTGATGGTTTGGACGACTTGACCTAAGTAGTGATTCATGATATTCTCCCCTTTGATTGATAGTGGTATTATACTATATTGACCCCTATATGTCAAGGTAAATCGTCTTTTTTTTACCCCTTTTTTTTGAAAAATCGTCTTTTTTTTAATCCCTCTTAGTTGGCACGGACATTGCCAATGTATTATCATTGATGCGATAGCGACCAAAAAACGAGCAATGTTAAAATTGCCCGTCTTGGTGTTTACCAAGTTCTTAAAACATCCCCTATAGTGAACCATCCTGGCTTATTTGTTACTTGTCTGGTTAAGAACAAATAACTAGTGCCTAATGGTTTTAATATGTTTTGGTGTTTTATATCATAACCATCCCCACCTTTTGATTCAAGCAATACATCTGCACAGATTGTTTTACTTGAAGCCTTAAAGTAATTTAGGTTAAAATGTTTACATTGATTTCTGTCTATATAAATTTCTTTCCCTATCATGTTGTTATCTCACTGTCCGAAAGGTTAAGGGTTGTAGTGGGTTATAGTAAACTGTGATTTTTTGTTGTTTTTTGTAGATGCTCCCACAAGTGAGAGCGTCTGTTACTATACAACCATGCGTTCCATATTCATATTTCAAATCACCGAATACATGTAGAAATTGCTTTGTTGTTGGATCAAAATGGGTTGGTTGGTGTTGATAATTGGTTGTACATTTTCTGGTATAGTTGTGCATCATGATTCCTCCGTTATTGGGGCATTACCATTCTAATGGTAGCTGTGTGATAAATTCCTGATTCATCAGTGCCGAATTGTTGTTGAGCAACTCTAGCACCAGCAATGATATTTGTGTTGAGGTGCTTGGCAAATTCTTGTCTTGCTCTAAATTGTGCTTTACTCATTGCCATGCCCATATCTCTGGACTTAGCTTGGACTATAATTTCAAGCTCACCACTATTGTTAGTGGTTACTTGATAGGTTGGTTCTAATGTTGGTTGAATGTTTACAGATTTGGTGGAGCATCCAGTGATTGCTAAAAAGACAACTGCTAAAGCACCAAGCATAAAGAAAACAAATATTGTTGCAATAGCGTCTAAAATATCGTGTACTATGTTGGGGTTGATTGGTTGGTTGCGTTTCATATCGTTACCTTTCCTTTTGTTTGATGGTTGTATTATACCATATAGGTGTCATTGTGTCAATGTTTTTCTCATCTTTTTTATCCATTGGCACTAAATTTTTTCTGAGGGTTTTCCATACACGTTGGGCAAATGCTTCTCTGTTTCTCTGATACGTTTTATTGTTTTTCATACCCTAAGTATAACATAGTGACACCCTTATGTCAAGTAAAAAGGTCTTTTTTTTACCCCCTTTTTTTGAAAAAAGTCATCCTGCCAATATGCTCTCTGCTCACGAAATGATTGCCAATGTGTATTATCCATTGTCAATAGCGACCAAATTACGAGCAATTAGAAAAAGAAAGACCCTATACCTGGATGTAAATATCCTAGTAGTAGGTATAGGGCTAGTTGGAAAAGAAATATATATAGTATTAATTAAAGTGGTCTACTTGTAGTGGAATTCCGTTCATACCATCAAGGATTTTCAGGTAATCTAAATTTTCATTAGGTTTTGATAATGTATAGGCATGATATAGCTTATCTATTGCCTTTTCTATGAGTTCATGTTGTATGAGTCCACTATTGTCTTTAAACTCACTGTGTAGTGCTGTTAATTGATTGATGACTTGAGCTAATTCTTGATTAGCCCAAGCGATCCTTACATCTTGTTTAGTTGTCATTGTTTTTCACTCCAGTTAGGATGGATTACAAATTTAGTTGTTTCACTTCTAGTGAAGTTTTTACCACTAATTACAGCAGTTGCTATTGCGTATGCTTCCTGCCATGTCGTAATGTTCCAAAAGTGGTATTTGGTACTAGTTCGGTCAGTCCAAACTTGGTACATGTTGTCAAACTCATGCTTCCAAATTTCAAACGTTCCTCCCCACTCATCACCCATGTAGTTCATGTATGGGTTTGATCCAGTGGAAACCTTAGTGTAACATGTCTCAGTTGCTTTATCACTGAAGCTCTTATGACTTCTCTCGTCTATTTGATCTGGGGTGTTCATCTGACTAATGGTTTGAAAGGTTGACATAACTTGTATCTCCTAATCGTTGTTATGGCATAAGTATAACATAGTGATGTCACAATGTCAAGTAAAAATGAAATTAATTTACCATTCTCTACATTGAATAAGGAAGTATTTGATGGATGATTCGGCAAGGGTAACAAACACATATGACGAGTATCCTTTTATGTCTGTTACAGGTATGAATTCAATATGAGTTGTCAACCCTTTATTAATTACTTCAGGGAGGTAAGTGTTTAATAGCTCATCATTAATGTGCATGTGAATGACTGTCTTATCATCTAGTTTTTGTTTACAGTGTTTAATAGCTTCATCTTGGCTTATGTGTTGTATTATCACTCCACTTTGCAACTTAGTATCAATCAACAATTTAAGTACTGTAGCTTGTAGTGTGTCTGTAATGATCATCTTATCCTCCTTTCATCTTTCACACAAACACGTTTGAACATTAGTACGCTGTGAAAAACCAAATCAATAGTGGTTTTTGTGAAAACGGTTTTTGTGTGAAAATCGCCCATAGTATTTTTTTTGTGTCAGTGGAGTTGTCAAAGTTGATCTACAAATTCTTGAAAGTCTTTTCGTAACCATTCAAAAATCTTTGCATCTTCAAACCTAAACCATTCTCCATTTTCCCTTATTCTATAATATTTGAAATAATTATGCAAAGATTTTTCTAAACTCAAGGCATTAGTGGTACGATGTTTGAAAATAAGCTCTAACTTATCTGGACAACTAGTTTGTAAAGTTTCTAATCTTTCTTTAATATTTTTACTTATTCCAATCTTATAATTTGATTCGGTAAGGTTTATCCTAGACCCTCTAATAACGTAAACATACTTTAAAACATTTTCTTTATCTTTTTGGGTAGGAATTGGCTTTTGTGCTTTAGGAGGGTTGCAAAAACTATCATAATATTCATCTTGGAAGGATTCCCATTTTTTCAATTCATCAATACTAAATTTTTTTGCAGTAATTTTAGGTATTTTATATGCAGTAATATCTTTAATGGCTTGCTGATACCCCTCAGTATATGCAGTACGATATATGGCTTCACTATCACTAGAACTCATTCTTCTTCCTCGTTAATTATATTTTCTATATAATCATGCGCTTCTTCAGGAGTAAAAATGATTATTTGTTGAAAATATTCAGACATGACTTGATTGGAACCTATTCTCATCAGGGTTGTCACAGCTTCTTCTTCTATCATTTCTGCAATTTCAGGTTTGTTTAAGTCATAATTTTTATAAATTGGTGGCATTTCAGTGTTTATATACCACTTAGAGATTTCGTTTAAATCCTTTGCTGTATATGTAACTTCAATTGTAAAAACTCTATCTTCTGTAGCTTTTCTCATGGCATAAAAAAAAGGTGGAGATTATATGTTAAAATAATCACCACCTTATCCTCGTTTAAAAGGTTTTCTCTGTTATATTGTAATCTTTAGGATCAACTTGAGTTTCATTCCCTTGATCCTTAAAGAATAACTCCCTCAATCCATCTTTACGTCTTGAATTACGTCTTTTCATAGCACTATAATAATCATCTGTTGAGTCTATTAAAAACTGTAGTTCTTGATGTTCAATAAATTGATGAATTCTTTCAGGATGAGTACAAAAACCCATCCAAGTCATGACATCAATGCCAAATCCCAATTGGATAGAAGTGATGCGAGAAGCGAGTCCAAGTAAATGACCTGTGTTACCGTTGAATACCCCACCTCCACTATTTCCAAAAATAGATGGAGCGTTATACATCATGTACTCTTTTTGCTCTATAATTTCTCTCAAATAAGTTAAAGATCCATTAGAAGCAAAAGGGTCATGCAATAATGAACATCCACTTACCCACACAGGATCGAAAAGTCTCAATTCTTCTATTTTGTCTTTAGGTATGATTTCAGCAACGAATGGCATAGGATTAGTGTTGTGTAATCTGACTGCACTAAGATCATGATTTTTATCATATGCGATAATTGTTGCTTGAGTAGAATTAGCAGAAGATATTTTAGATCCAGCATAGTCGAAAACTTCAATGCTACATTCTTCAATGAAATCTTTTTTAACATCCTTTTTAATAACGGCATCCCACTCATTTCTAATTTTGACACAATCAGAAATTACATGCTCACAAGTTAAAGCGATATTAATAAATTTTCCATCACTTTTAGGATCAGGTTGGCTATATACTAATACACCACTTCCACCTGCCTTTTCTGCACGAACTCTAGTTACAGGATATAAAATCTGTTCGTGTAGTTGATTTTGATCCAACATTTTAAATCTCTCCTTTATCTACCTTTTTTGGTTCGGTCATATCTTTTAATTTTTTATATTGCTTGGCATCAAGAGTCTTTTTTAATTCACGATCAAAAGTCATATATATTTTCCTCAATGCCCTTACTTGCTCTCTAGTTGTAAACTTATCTCCTTTAATAGCAAAACCAACATTTGAAATTGTTTTAGCATAAATATCTTTCACTCTCAATAAAGTATTATCATTAATATCTAAACTAAAACTAACAATAAACCAAGAGTTAACATAATATTGTGCAACTCTACGATTATTATACCTATCACGAATTCTCCCTTTAAACTCTTGAAATTTTCTTCTAGTTTTAGGGGATTCTAATTTTTCTGTGCCTTTTTGCTGAGACTTTTTAATATTATGGTTTAAGTCAATTTTAGGATTTGCAAACCCAAAAAAAACAGCAATGATAGGCACAGAACAAGCGTATAGTAACTTGTTCATATTATTTCCTTTATTGTAATTCTTCTAATTTTTTTTCTAATTCTTCTATTTTATCTTCTAGAGGGTAGGTTAAGAAATGAAACACTCTATGGAAAATCCAACCTCTAAGGAATTTATTTTGACGAGTTCTTTTTGCAAATCGAGAACCATCGAAACAGTTATTAGCAAAGAACATTGATCGTTCTACTAATACATCCTTGAGAGTTAAACTTTCAACATGACTTAATGTTCCTGATCCAACGATGCCATCAATTTCTAAAAGGGATTGATTCTTTTTAGTATTGACTGCTTGTTGGATTATTTTACCAGCATTTTTTCTACCCATATTAACCACCATATCGAAGTAAATATGTTTCAAATTATCTGGTAATCTGTCTACTTTAGCAGGATTCCAAAAGTCTTTTTTATAACATTCTTTTGCTTCATCCCTGGTCATATTTCTTACGTCATCAACAGACGCTTCGCTACCTAAAAAAGCAGAGTAACTTTTTTGAGTTACCCCAAAATTTGTTGCTCCACCTAAGTCATCTGGATCGTTAACAAAACCACCTTCAGCTTCTAATACTTCCTCTATAATTTCATTAAACTCTGTTTTCATTTTTTTTTAAAAATCTCCCATACCCCAAATGCCCTGCAATGTCGTCAGAGGATCGAGCTATTATTTTGCTACCTAATTTAATTATTTGTATTATGGCAAGAAAAACACCAGGAATAGCAATTATTCCAACGCCAAATTTACCATACATATTGATCTGCACCTTTAATGCTTCCATCTCTAGTTGTAAATGGTGAAAATGATTATCCTTTAATTCATCGAACTTTGTTTCGATCTCATCCAATCGTTTATTAATCCTCTTGAAGTTATCGACAACCAAAGCTCTATAACTATCCCAATCGTCACTACCCTGCTTATTGTTTCCTGACATACAAAAAAATCCCCCAACACTAAATATAATTGTAAATAATACAATAGTGTTGGGGGTATTGTCAAGCTATTTTATTGAGCTAAACCTCCAATTAAAGAGGCTGTCCACCCTTTATGGTGCGTCCGAATTCCACGACCTACTTTTGCTAGGTGGGATTTATCTAACTTGTTTTTCCTACGTTTATTAATTGAATCAACAAATTTAGATAGGTTTGTAACGAAAAAAGTTCTCTTTCCTGTGGGATCTTGTACAATCCAAGTCTTGTCGTTTCCGTTATTTGAATAAACACCTACATACCCACTCTTAATTTTTGGATTTAAAATAGTCGTCATTTAATTATACTCCTGTTCTCATTTTTTTCAATAGTTATAAGTTTGTCACAACTAATCTCCAAATCAGTTTTATGTGACACTAAAATTATTTGTATATCCATGCGCTTTGATATTTCATGGATAAAGTTTGATGATTGTTCTATGTAATCTCTACTAAGAAACTTTAATGGTTCATCCAAAATAATTATTTTAGATGATTTCTTTAAGTAAATAAAAATTATTTTAACCACAAAAGAAATTATGTCATTTAATCCTCCACCACATGATTTTTGTGGATCTACTTCAAGATCGTTTTCTATAACAGAAACATCAATCGCAGGTTCATTTCTATATGAATATAGTTTGATATTAAACTTAATATCTTTCTCAAATATACTAGTTAATGCTTCAGTAACTAAAGAAGTAAATAAGTTACACAATTGATCTCTATAGTTAGCACTAACTGTCATCAAGAAATCTTTTAGCTCCAATAAAGAACCTGTTTCTTTATTGATTTCGTCTATATCATTTTGTATTTTATTTTTCTTTTCCTCTAAAGAATCCTTTATGAAAGTATTTTTATCTATGAGGGTTTTTAATTCCTTTATTTTTTCCATACTTGTGAGTGTGGAAGTTTAGTTACATCCTCTATTAAGACTTTAGCTATCAAGTCTTGTTTTCCTTTTCTACTGTAGGCAATGTATTCTGCTTCATCTTCAGAAGTTACAGTGTTTTTAAGTTCTACATGATCTAAACACCAATCACACAATTCTTTCCTATAGCATACAACAAAAGAACTTCTCGTCTCAAAAGCTATAAAATCAGCTATACCATGTATCCACCCTTCTTTTCCACTAACATTTTTAAATTCAATCCATAACCACTCATTATTATTGTTAGAACGACTCTTAACATCAACCATTGCAGTCATTTTCCCTTCTTCTTCCTCTGAAGTTAGGTGAAAATCTATATGGTCTATTTGTTCTATTCCTGTAGCAGGTTCGACTATAAATCCTCTCATCTTTGCTAATTGTGCAAATTTATTATCAGATTCTCGACCTTCCTCTATATTTTTTTCAAACATATCGTCCTCTCTTTTTTCTTAAAAAAAAAAGCCCCAAAATAACTTGGGGCTTTATAGGAGGTTAATTATGAAACAAACTATCCAGTATTCATAGCACTTTCTGCTCTTGACATCATGTTAGCGATACCATCAGTTACATTTCCAGATGAACTATTTCCTCCATTTCCTCCATCTGATTCATAAATTTTCGTTAAGTGTTCAATAATCTCATCTCTTGTTCGTATTTTATAATATTCTTCTAAATCAATTGAATTCTCAATTGATGTTTTTTCATCGTCAGTCAAAGGAATAGCAGACTTACCTTCAATAACTTGATACCGTTGAGTTCCTGGCTTATCAGCATGATAAATAAGTTTAATGTCATAACCATCTACTTCATGAGATGGATCACCCCTTGTAAAATCAGGATCTGCATCATCTGATGCTCCAGCGAGTAACAATATTTTTTCCCAAGCAGTCTTCTTAAAAGAAACTACCTGTAGGCAATCTTCCGTAATTCCACTACCATTTAATTTTGCATTAACCTCTTGCTTTGCCCTATTTATAACGTTAACGTTAGCAGAGAAAGAATGGTTTTGAATTTTTGCATCTTTCCCCCAACTTGCAGGAGGATCATTAAATCTGCAGAAAGGCAACAAATTACTAGTTTCACCTTTAAGTTGTGCATGATATACTTCATCTAGTGGGCATCCACCATCAATAGGTGTAACAACTGATGTAGAATAATCAAAATTTATACAAGGTACTACGGCAGTAACACTATCACCATTAGCTTTAGTGACGTTAATAAAGTGTAAGAAACGTCTAATCCATTTCCCATAAGGACGTACTTTTGCTCCCATTGTACCAGCTTCTTTCCAATCAAAAAAGTTAGCTTTAGAAAGGTTATTAGATTGATCAGGTTGCGCTCTCATTTCAGAAAGATTCATAATTTTCTCCTCAAATTTTTATCAATTATTAGTTTAGAAACGAAACATTTTCGCTTCTTATTATTAGTATCGACCATAGTCGAATATACTTTAGCTTTTTTTTATTTTTTTTTGGAGAGGGTTTTAAAAAACCCTCTAAAATTGTCTTTAACACCTTTAGGGTGAATCAGACCATAAGAAAGGGCAGGAACTTTCATTCCCACCCTCGATGTAGTGAAAGTAATGAACTTACACTATAAACACAAATAAACAGTTTAAGCTAATAGGAGTTTATTAATTACAAATAAACTATTGAAAGGATGTTTTTTCCTCTCACTTATATAATAGGAAATTGACTCCTATGAATTATCAATGTTTTCAAAATATTTTTTAATTTTATTTATAGTGGAGTTTCCTATACCTGGAATATTCTTTAAGCCTTCTAAAGATGCTTCCCAATTCTTAGGTGTATCACTATCCCTAAGAGTATTATCTCCATCTAGTTGGTCATCTTTTGGTTCTCTTTCATCTGGAGTTTTAGGTTCAACTTCTTCTGGTTCAGGAGGTGCTTCAGGTGTGTTTACGCCAAGATCTAAGAAAGGATTAATTTCTGACATTGCTTGTGCTTGTTCATTAATATCCTTCCATTCAGTTAACTCTAATTCTTCTAATCCAGTAGGTATTCCTTGTTTGATAGCCACTTTCATAGGTATATTTCCCCAACGAACAGGAGGTAAACCATATCTTTCTTTACGAACCCAATTGGGAGTTAAAACACCTTGAGCTAATGCTTCTTTATCTAATTCCCATTGTTCTTGTTCGTTTAATTCTCGTTGCAATCCCCAATCAAGATATATATCCTTATATCCAAACCCACCTTTATGACCCATTAATGGATTTGCCATACTCCATATCAATTCACTATTAAAGTGATATGCAAAAGTGTTTAGTTGTGGAACGAGAGCGTCACGTTCAAATTGTTCTTGTTGTTGTTCAGAATTCAATTTTCCTGTGTTAGGAGTAACCATACCTAATACAAGTGGTTGCATATTAAAGACAGACATTATTTGTTCTAACATCCATTGAGAGTATTGTTTGAAAGACATTTCATTTGGATTTAAACCAATTTTTTCTATCTTGACTTGACCTTCTCCCTCACCTGTACTAATTAAGATGGGTCTGTGTGGTTTTCCCCTCAAATTACTATCCCAATATTCTTGATATTCCTGTAGCTTATCTAAAGATACATTATTAAAAAGAACAGCTAATCTTGGAGTTGCATCATTACCAAATAAATCAGCATTATAGTTTTCTATTTTATGAGCATTGATTACGGTTCTAGCTAGAGTTTCTATCTTAGAAGTTCCATAGGGAGTTCCTGATCTTGGATTCATAACTAAATATATTAATTCATCTATTCCATACCACAAACCTTTTGGATCATCTTCTACTCTTTCAAAGTATGCCTTCTTATAATCTGTAAAATTTCCAGAAGTATCAGTTGATAGCATGATGGAAGAACCTTCCATTGCAAACATTTCTGATGGTAATCCACTTTCTCCCCTTACAATTTCGATTGACCCTGCGTCATACAACAATAAATCTCTATCAACCTTTTGTCGAATGCTTCCAAAAGATTCCCTACTAGAATTTGGATTTATTAAAAACTCAGCTACTTCTTCAATATGTCTTAATTGATCATCGCTTGGTTGATAAGATGCAGGTGTATTATGGTGTTTTGAGTTAGCTTGTTCGATAGGATAAAGTTTAGGTGGAATTAATGCCAACCTAGTAACAATCTTATCTACACAGGCACGAACCCAAGTGTTTTTTTCATATACTAAACGCATTTCATCAAACGTTATCTTATCAACAGTATCCCTTGCCATTTCATATTCTTTGCGTTGTCCTAATGTTGATTTCCTCTTTCTAGGTCTTTTAACTTCCTGTGTAGGTTGTAACATAGTTGGATTCAACAAATCATATAATGGGTTTGCTTTACTAAAAGAAATCATATTTTACCTCCTATTTTCTATTCGATGTTATTCTATCATTAATGAATGCTGAATAAAAACTAACCAACAATAAAGTTAATGATGATAAGTATTCGTTATTATACGCTTTATATACTGATAAAATCAAGGATAAAAGAAAACACGTTGCAGTAATTATTTTTAATAGTACATCCCATTCAAACTCTTTAAAACTCTTCTTGATTTTTTCCCAAATATCCAATGTATCCTCCTCCTGTTGCAGTTGCTTCTTGCTTTATTGTAAACACTACACCTGCAATGGCTTGTAATAAATCGTGTGAACCTCCAAGAGGATGATCATAAGAGCCTTCTTCTGGCATTCTTTCTAATTGACGCATTTCTTTATGTGGAAGATTAACCTTACCATCTGGTGTATTTATATTTAAAGGATATAAATGTATTTGCCTGGAGTATACTGTCTTAATCAATTCATCGAAAGGTTCTGGTGTTTTGTCAATTGATAACACTTTAGATGCTATCCCCATTCTTTGCATAGATTGTATAAAGTCTGTACTTTGATACCCATCAAGTGTAACTTGTACTATTTTAAAACCTCTTGTTGTAACGTCCATTATAAGTTTTCTAATGGCTAACAATTGTATTGGGTTATCCCTATATCCTTTGAAACTCGCTAGTAAATCAAATTTTATAACTGGTTCTTTAACTGTTTTAACTTCATCTCTTTTATCAGTGATCTTATTTTCATCCCATCTATAAGCATGTCCAATTGCCAAACCTAAACGATCTCTGGTTAATCCAATATCAACATGACAATATCTTTTGATTGAATCATTTGTGAAAAATTCAGGGCGAAACACAGTTTCAGTAACTTCTCCTGTAGGTTGAATTCTTGGTGGTTTTAAGATAGGATGTCTAACATTTTTCATTCTTTCAAATGCTAAATCTATATAGTCTTTATTTTCGATAGCTGGATTTACTGCATCAATAGGATTAGCACCAAAGTCTCTAGTAGCATTAGCAGGATTTCTTCTAAATTCATCTAGGTAAGTTTCTATCTCTTGTCCATCCCTCATATTCCAAGTAGGAGATTGAATTGCTAGTGATTTATCCCAAATGAAAAATCTTGTTTTATAATCGTATGTTTCTTTTATAAAGTCTGCTTCTAAACCTTTTTTATTAGATTCTTCTTCTTCAAAATCAAATATATCTTGCTCTAACCCTCCATCTATTTGTGATTCCATTTATTTCCCCAATAACCATTGAAATAATTTAGAAATCCAAGATGGTTTCTCAATAATTACTTTTTGTTTAGTTTCATTTAAGTTAGACCAACTTTTTGGATCATCAACGATTTTTGCAACAGTTTTTTCATATTGTTCTTTATTATCTTTAACTGTTTCTTTGTGTGTCTCAATATTCTCATCCATATTGAATGTTTCTTTTAATGCTTCTTCGTGATGTATTTTTCCCTCTGCAACTAATTTATATCCCTTTTTAGCGTCATCATAATAATCTCTTACTTCTTGCATTTGTTCTTTTGTAATATTACTGAGATGGCTTTTAACATCAAATTTGAAAACAGACCTTAATTCATGAACAAAATCTCCACTTTGTTTTCCGAATTCTTTTGCGAATTTATATACCCTCATACCTTCTCCTTTACCAATAATAGTGATGTATTTCTCCATTGAGTTCACATCTTTTTTTATTTATTTCAGATATTTTCATTTTATTTTTGCTAAATAGTACATAGTTATTAGTTATCAAATAAATATGATAATTATATTTTTCTATATGTTTTTTAACATTCTCAATTAGTATACTAAGATTACAATTTGTAGTGTCCATATTTTTCCAACTGTCTTTCGTTAAATTCCTTTCGCTTTTCCACTTCTAAAACTTTTTCTTCTTTTAAGTGTTCTTTATGTTCAACAGCTATATCAGACGCTAAAGTTGATAGTCTTCCAAATTTCATTAACATAGCAAAAACAGATACTGCACTAGTTCCTCCAATTGCCAAGAAGACTTCTTCACCTACAGCTTCAAATTCTGATAAAATAGGTAAAATCATACTTACAGTACTTCCTACACCTGCCCATTTATGCCATTCTGAATCGTGATGTTTTTTTATCTTTTCTTCTAGATGCTTCATCTTTCATATTGTTCCTCTAGTTGTCCTTCGATTTCTATTGAAACCTTAAAGAATCTGTAAATCATAAACATAATTCCTATAAATGCTCCACCACCCAAACTAGATAAAAGTTCTTCACCAAATTCCTCACCAATAATAGCAAGACCTCCAGTTATAGCTGAAATTGCTCCTCCTGATATGCCCAATATTTTTGTTCCATGTTCTGATTCTCCAGCCTTATGGCCTTCTTTAAGGACTGCAACAAGAGACATTTCACCAAGATTTTTCTCATTTTTTATAAAGTGAGATTTGTTTTCCATGAATCTTCCCAAAAATCTTTTCTTTGCCCATTTGATGATATATCTCTCATTTGTCTGACAGCAAATGATTCTGTAGATTTAGGACTTGTAATTACGATTATTTTATAATGTTGTGGGAATCTAGTTTTGCATGAACCCAATAAAGAATTATAAATATCATGTGCTTTTGATTTGTTCATATTATCTACAAACCAATCTGCCTCATCCAATATACCTTGTTTTGTATTATATCCCAACCATGCTTCTGATTTTGAGTGTCCACAAACTGAAATTATATTTTTTGGAAATAAAATTCTATCTTTTGTGTCATAATAATATGGAACACTTTGTCCTTTTATTTCACTTAAATCCAATACACTTTTGACTTCATGGAAACACTTACTGTGGTTAAGTTTTTCGATGAAGTCTGCAAAAACAACATCTCTTGCTTGAATTTGATTTGTTGCCATGTTTAGAAAATATATATTTGTTCCTACAGCTAAATCAGAGTACTTTTGGGGATTTTTCAACATGCATGTTTCCCAAACTCCACGACATTGATAGATGGAAGAATTAAATGATTTTCCTGAACCCTTTCCTAGTATCAACCATGCTTCCCTTATTTCAGGGTTATCAACATGCTTTAGTAATTGAAGGTTTGCTTTTGAAATATCATCTCCTAAATCCATATAGTCTGGAGATGTTACAAAGGTATTCATATCTACTCGTTCAGATTCATATTCTCCCTCAGAACTATATAAATTAACCCTTCTTTGTAGTTCTGTTGAAAAATTACTAAATAAATCATTTTCTCTTAATTGCATCATTAAATCCTATATTAGTTCTTTTCGTATTAAAAATACTTTTTTATTGTCATAATAAGTTAAGATGTCTAATACTATTCCATTGTCAAATTGATATGATCCAATTTTATCATTAATTCTTCTTTTATTAAGAACCTTTTTAACAATTTCTATATTAAACACTTTAACTTCTTCTCCTTGATTTATCTTTTCAAATATATCTCTTATACTTATATGATCGTTTGTATAGTAATTTTCTGCAATAGAATTATTTTCTATAATATCTATATCTTTAAAGAAATTTCCATTCTTTTTTCTCTTATTTTTATCTTTACCTTTTTTCCTATGGTGTTGTTCTGCATGAGATATGGTAAAGTTATTTTCTTTTCTTCTTTTAATTTTCTCAATCACTCTGATGTTACCCTCTGTATTTCTTCTGCTAATTTAATTTTTTCTTGTGGAGTAATGTTTGATTCTAAAATAACTCCTATAACTTTTTCGATCATCATTTTAACATCTGAAACATCAACTAGCAACTTTAATTTTATTTCCAATTCCATCAAGTTAGTTATTGAGGATGTTATTTGTTCCATTAATTTTTGTGCCAATCTAATATCTGAAGTTTCAGGGTAGTCACCATGTTGAGCTACAGTAAACTGCAAATATGTTCTTAAGAGAGCGAGTTCTCCACGCAAATCATATAATTTAGGATTTTCTATTTCATCTGACCAAACATTAAACAATTCTGAATCTTGATCAAGTTTGGGTACAAACCCTGTTGCAGTTCTAGAATCTACTAAAAAGGCAGGTGATTCAGTATTGACATGTTTTTCTAAAAACATCTCTTGCAATTCTTCATCAGTTTTTCCATTTCCTTGTCCACTCAAATCAAATACCTCCTTTGTTTTTTGATCATCTTTACCCATCATTGGTTTTCTATTTCCGTGATAATTGCACGTTTCATAACGAAATCCAGTGCAGACATATTTTCCTGTTTCTGGATGTTTAACCCATTTAAAAGATCTTGGTTTAGAACATGTTTTTCTATCTTTATTACAATGAGGACATTTTAAAACTTCTTTATCTTTACCGAAATACCACCCACAATCACACTTTCTTAATAATGAAGTACAAGTTTTATCACTCATTTAAATAATCTAAATTTTGGAGTTACAATAGGATCAATATTAAAGATCCTTAATTTATTTTTCCACTCTAGTTGGTATCCTTTCCATTCTTTTTCTTCTCCAACATAAAAAGATCTTTTGCTTTTTTCAAACCATTTTGTCGCATCTACAATTGGAACTGCATAAGTTGGTGCATTTTTTATAGTTAAGTTAGGATTCCAATTTAATGTTAATATCAAATATGAACGTGCCTTATATTTAAAGAAATGTTCTAACGCCTTCATTTGATGTTTCTTTATTTGAGATTGGCGAATTCTATCACTAGATGTGTATTTTAACTCCAAAGCGACAAAAGACTCATCAAAAAACCAGAAATCACAAGGTAATTCCCCTTTTGTCCATCTAGGTTTATGTGGTCTACACCAATAAAAATCTACTCCATTTTTTCTTATTTTGTTTTGATAATGTTGTAATGTATTATCGAAAATTTTTTCATGTTGATTCATATTATACCCTATATGTCTTTATATTTCAATTATTTTGTTGACATCCATAAAGACATCCCCTCTCTTCTTACATAAAATAATTCATTTACTGTATCAGGACAAAAAACTTTACCTTTGAATTCCTTCTTTTTATGATGATGACGTTTAACTGAGCTTGCACTCTCTCTATGTATACTTATTCTCCACAAAATATTCTTAGTTTCTATGTAGTTTCCTGATGAAAGTAGTAAAGTTTTCTTACCTCTTTCGTCCTTAGATAAGACGTTGCTTCTCCTACCAAAACACGCTAATAAAACTTGATAATCTTTCGTTAGGTCTTCTGATATTCCTGTACTTATTCCTATATTATTTCCACTTGTATTGTTCCAACCATCACCCAATAAAGCACCATCTAAAAATGATTCCAATAGATCATGTGTATAATTAAATAGCTTATTTAATCTACGATCAATCTTTGTTCTACCAATAAGATCCTTTACATATTTATGAAGATCGTGATCATAAATGTTAAAGTGCCATATCTTAGACAACCCTCTTTTAGATCTATCATATTCGTATTTTTTCCATCTATCAGGAAATAGTTTATCCATAGAGTTAGAAATTGGTTCTATATTTTGTGTTTTACATTGAGTGATTGATATTACAGGATCTGTTTTTGACACTGATCCATCTGTAGCAACCAAACCCAACCAAAAGAAGAAATCTATAGGATTATATGAATAATTCCCTATATTTAATGATGTCATGTTATCCTTATTGGTTAAATCTATAGAGTGAGTAAAGATTAAAGGTTTTCTATAAAATTTATTATATTCTAGTACCTCACACTGTTCAGCTAATGCATCTATAACATTACCTTCTTCCCTAAAATAAAATTCATCTGATGCAGAGATTCCATGTTTCATTGGTCTAGCCCATAGAAAAGTTTCTGGAGTGAAACAAGGGGTTTTCATATATCGTGTTTCTAACCAAAAAACTTCCCCTTCATAATCATCTTCAACTAAAGTATTTATTTCTTCCCACTCTGTTATGTTAGAATCACAATATCTAGTAAGTATATAATCTCCTTCTTTTAGATCTAACATTTTTTTGAAACCATCTTTAGTTAAAACTTCTGTATCCTCTAAATACATAGAACCTAATTCATTGTTGTCAACTATGATTCTTTCTTTAGGTTTTATATTCTTAAAGTATGCCATTGAAATCACCAATATAGGATGGGTTATTTATTAATAATTCTATTATCTCTTTAAGTAGAATTACATCTTCTTTAATGAGTAAATCACCATTCCATTTCCACTTAAGTTTACCTTTATATATTTTTAACTTATCAAAACAGTCTGAATATTTTAACGGTATAGTATCAGAGGTTAAATATATTTCACATTGTTTTTTTATTTTTTTTATAACTATAGTGGGTAGTTTGTTTATTTTTATTTCTTTTGATTCACTACCTAATATAGGGAAGATGCAGTATTCTGAAAAATTATTGTTACTAGTCTCCGTTTTAACAAAATATAATCCAGATAATATTTCAAGTAGAATATTATAGTGCAATTCACCATTCCATTCTACTGTTTTATATTGAAATGTATTTGTTGATATTTTATCAATATGTTTTTCATAATTATAAATGAATTCAAATTCATCTTGGTCTATAGTACTTAAGTTTTTATACCCCTTTTCATAAAGGAAAGTTTTTTCCTCATTGTTTAACATTATTGTCCTCTAAAATTTTTATTTACTTTATTAAATTTCATGGGAGTTTTATTTTTCCAAGCATCACATTCATCTTTAAAACCACACCATTTACAATTTAATGTTGAATAATTTGCAATTAAGTCTTCTTGATTAAATGCCCTTTCTATAGTTATCGCTTCTTTAAATAATTCTAAGGATGAATCTTCTGTTCTAGTTGTAGTTTTATATTCTAAATGTCTTAGAAAATATAATCCCAACTCATCTACTTTATGTCCTAATACATCACTTGCCCAATAATACATACTCAACTGTATGTTGTTTTTCAAATCTTCATCTGTAATAATATCTTTATTACTTTTCCAATCAATTAAATATATTTTATTTTCAAATTTCATTATATAATCAATATAACCACTAAATTGTAGCCCATCTTTTAAAGGAATTCTAAAGTAGGTTTCTAGCATAAGTGTTTCTGCTTTATCCCATCCTCTTTCTAGGTAATCTTTTTTCCAATTTTTTAATATATTTTTTCCTTGCCAATAAAAACCTTTAGTTTTAGGAGGTTCTAATTTAGGGTTGTTTAACATCTCATCATGATAGGATTGAGTATACATTATATCTACTATATTCCATTGATCAAATAATTTATTCTTTATAGTTTCACTAATTATAAAGTGTAAAATTCTACCAAAAATTCCATAATGATTTTCTTCTCTTTCTTCTTTTTTTAGAACATATTTCCAATATCCTTTTAAATTGCATTCTTGGGAATCTTTTATAGAGCTTGCTGATAATCTCATTCTTTTAATCCTTATAGGTATTATATCTTAATATTATAATAGGAAACCAACTTATTTAAATTATTAAAAAAAAATTTTTTTCTTGAAATTAACATTCATTAATGTTATAATGAAGTCAGAATAAAAAAAACTAAAGTATATTCAGATTATGTCGATACTGTTAATATAAACAAAATAAAGGAAGTTTAAATGAACAATATAATGAAACAAATTGAATCTGGAGATGTTGATGCTAAGTCAACTCTTTATGAAATTTTTGCGAATGATTACCAAAGGGAATTTGATGTTTGGACAAAAAACCTTTTTTCATCAAGAGAGTGGATGGATGTAGATGATATGAAGCAAGATATTTATATGGAAAGTGTTGAACATCATATCTATAATCATAAGTATTATAATAAAAACTTATCTGAGGATTATCTAATTAAGAAAAGTATAAGGCAGACAATAAGTAAGTATGTTAAAAAACAGTCATACTTTATGGATAAACCACATATAGCTAAGGAACAAGAAAAGGGTGGGAATTGTATTAGGGTTCTATCAGAGAAGGTTTCTATGGATGCAGGTGGTAATGATCCAAGTTGGATTAAGAAGTTGAAAGGGGAGTGTAAACAAGATCCACTTGCTGAAAGAATCCCAGATCCTAACTTAGAAAATCCTTTAGATAAATTAATATATGAAGAATTTGTGAAGATAATGCTTGAAAAAGTTAAGGATTACCAATCTAACTATTCATATGATTTAGGTAAAATTCTTATCCTTCTTTTAGAGGGTGAAAATTCTACAAATATTTGTAGAATAATGGGCATCACTTCTACAAAGAAACTTAGTAATGCGATTAATTATTTGAAGAATATAAAGACAAATGTTTTTCTTCCTTTAGCGTTGAGTGTAATTGATGAAGAAAGATACACAGAAAAATATTGGGATGTTCTGAGTAAAAAGGCAAAGACTTTGTTTTTTACTCAAAAAAACACTTGATTTTTAACCATTCATAGATTAAAATAGACCTAGACGAAATTGTCTAGGTCTTTTTTTTTACCTAAAATAAAATCACATTAAATAAATAGGAGGAGATAAAATGGAATATGTAGATATTGAAATAGGAGTTCCTTCAATCGTTGGTCATTCAACTGCTCTAGGAAACACAGATGCACCTTCAAATATTCCTGTATATAGAAGTTCAATTTTTGAAACAGAAAATATTCAAGATTTTTTCATTGAATTAGAGATAGGTGGTGGAGCTACTAGAGTAGCAACTTCAGGTAGTGCAAACGCTAACCATTCGGTTCAAAAAGCACAAGTTACAGTTTGGACTAAAATCGGTTCAGATTATAAGAGATTTAAAGTTGACACAAATCAGAACTTTAATGAAACGTATATCATTAATATTGGTGCTAATGCTTCAGGAACTTCTCTTTTAACAAAATCAGCTTTATTAATGAATAGTTCTATAACTCCATATATAGGATCTAGAACTTATATTACTATAGAACCAAATATTGATGCTTCTGAACCTAATCCAAAAACTGCATGGGATTGGATTAATGGCTCAGATCAAGTACCTACAGGTGATGTAGGTTTTGGGTCAGGAGTAGGTTATGAAGGGTATATCGAGATAAAGTCTATTAAAGCATTTTTAGTTGTTAATAAAGATAACAATTAAAGGAGTCTAAAGTGGGTTTAGCACAAGACTTAGCACAAATCGCTCAACTTCAATTACTTAATAATAACATTGATGAGTTGGAGACAGCTAATGCCAATATTTATTTAGATTCTGGAGATGTGAATGTAGCACAAACAACTTTAGAAATGTTGATTGGAGGTCAAGTAAGTACTTTAGATACTACAAGTCCTCATTATAAATCGAATTATATTTGGGGAACGAATGAACTATTGACTTCAATTAAAGGATCTTTAGGAACAATAGATAATGTTGTTGACACCACTCCTGGAGGAGAGAAGTTAAAAGTAGATATTGTTTCTGCTACAGCAACCTTAGAAGTAAATACAGATAATGTAGAAACAAAACTAGTAAATATTACGGGTGATAATTCCAACTTTTCAAATTTATATGAGGTTAAAACTTCAATAGACAGTCTTAAAGGGTCTTCTTCAAATGTATCTTCTTTATATGATTTAAAACAAAGTATTGATACTTTATCTACAGAGAGTACAACTGAGGACATAAAGGTTCATTTTGATAATTTAATCTACAGTAATGGTTCTGGCTATTATATTCAAGCAAAAGATTACAATGCATTAACAACAGGCTCTGACGCTCCATCAAACACTCCATTTACAGCAATAGGTGGGGTTGATGGGAATGATAAGTCAAGGGTATTGAAGACAACATCTGCAGGTGAATTAAATACCCAATTAGTATCTGGAACGAATTCTATAGGAACTGTTGGATTAGATACAGGAACAAATTCTATAGGAACTGTTGGATTGGACACAGGAACGAATTCTATAGGAACAGTTGGGTTGAATTCAGGATCAAACACTATTGGTAAAGTTAGCTTAAATGCAGGTAGTCAAGCTATAGGAACTGTTGAAGTTACTTCTGCTCCAACTACTGCAGTTACAGGAACATTTTGGCAAACTACACAACCTGTTAGTGGAACATTTTGGCAAACTACACAGCCAATATCTCATGATTCTTTAACGGAGTTGGGAAGTGCTATTAATTCAGATAAAGTTGATGTTAATTTAACAAATTCTTCTATAGAAGTCACAGGTAGTTTTTGGCAATCAACTCAACCTGTAAGTGGAACATTTTGGCAAGCAACTCAACCAATATCTCACAGTTCCCTAACAGAATTGGGAAGTGCTATTAATTCAGATAAAGTGGATGTTAATCTAACTAATACATCTGTAGCAGTAACAGGAAATTTTTATCAAGCCACTCAACCTGTGAGTATAGCTGGAACAGTAGAGGTTATACAAGACACATCTTCAGATTTGAAAGTAACGGAAGTAAATAGTGCAAATATAAAAACGTCAATTGATTCAATTAGAGGTGCAAGCAGTAATGTTTCTTCTTTGTATGATTTAAAAGGAGTATTAGATGCGATTAAAACAAATACAGATACTATAGAAGCAACAATAGATACTGTTGAAGTTAATACAGATGATTTAGAAACAAAAGTGCAAGCTACAAATGATGCTTTAACTACAGCCAATACAGGTACAAATGCTTTATTAACCAATATTAAAACAGCAGTTGAAAAAATTGATGATGCTATTGATGGTTCTGAAATGCAAGTAGATGTAGTTTCTATGCCTACTACTGCAGTTACTGGTAGTTTTTATCCTGCAACTCAACCTGTTAGTGGAACTGTAGCAGTAACGAATTCATCTTTAGATGAGCTTGGTAATGCTATAGGAACAACGAATGCTAATGAGTTAGATGTTAATATAAAAAATAGTTCTTTAGCAGTTACTGGTACTTTTTATCCACCATCTCAAACAGTAAGTGGAACAGTTTCTGTAAATGGATCAGTTACAGCATCTACAGAAATGAATGTTTTGGATTTGGATACTGGTGGTAGTACTGATAATCAAGCTGTTGTGGGTTTAGTAATAGCAGAGAGTGGAGGTAGTGAGGTTGTGGGATCAGATAATCCACTACCTGTTAGTGGTTCTTTTTATCCTGCTACCCAACCAGTATCTGGAACGGTTACTTCTAATGTGACATTCCCAACATCTCAAACAGTTGATGGAGGTGCAAATGGCATAGTAATAAGGCAATCATCTGCATCTCAACTTCAAGTAACAGAAGCTAATAGTTCAACTATAAATACTTCGATAGGAAATGTGGGAACCTCAGTTGATGGATTAAAAGGTTCTTCTTCTAATTTGGCAACATTGTATGATTTAGAACAAGAACTAACAAACATAAAAGGTTTTGTTTCAACAACATCTAGTCATGCTCCAAAATTAACATCTTTAGATACAACTTTATCTACACATACAGCAAAATTAAATAGCATAGATACTGACACAGGGAATATGTCAACGACTTTAAATGCCATTGAAACAGCAGTTGAGGTTGAAACTTCTTTCAAAAATGGAACAGAAACAATTGGAACTACAGCAGGGGTTTTAACAAGCACTAACCATTCTTCTAGTAAAGGAGTGACATTATCTGTAGAAATGTCAAATGTAGGAACTATATATATTGGTTATGATTCAACAGTTACTTCATCTAATGGATTCCCTTTAGAAGCAGGTGATTCTATGTATATACCAATAGATAATCCAAATAAAATATATTGTGTTGCAAGTCAGTCAGGACAAGATATATACTGGTTTGCAATATAGGAGAGAATAATTATGGCAATGACATCAATTAGTAGATCAGCATTTTCAAGATCTGGAACAGTATTAACAATGAAGCCAGGAGTGACGACTCTTTCTGTTGGTACAATAGATGTAACAGGTATAACAATAGATGAAAATTATTCAATAGATATAAGTAGTAATGAGTTAACCTTTACTAATGGAAGTGGAACTAGAACGGTTACTTATGTAGAGGATTTAATGTCAGGTGGTTTAATTAAACCCTCTTTAATGCCAGATAGAGCATTAACGCAAATTTATAAACCAGCAGACCAAAGTGCTTTATTAGCTTTAGATCCAGTACAAATTGGAGATATTGCTATTAATCAAACAAACAATCTTTCTTATGTTGCATTAAATGGGGATAATGTAGATATGGATGATTGGGAACCAATAGCTTTAGCATCTACACATGATGCAGTTGGTGTTACTTCTGCATTAATATCTAATTGGACTTCTGCATACGATCATAGTCAAGACAATACAGGTGGTACTACAGGGAATCCACATGGTTTAGATTATAATGATGTTTCAGCAATCCCTTCTATAGCAGGAACTTTTGAACCTGCTACTACTAATTCGGTTCATTTAGGAACAAATAGTAAAACGATGGGTACAATATATGCAAAGGAGTTTAAATTCAGTAATGCTAATTATTTACCTGATGCAAATTGGAGTGATGTATACAACCATTTAGTAGGTGGAACTGGAACTGGATCTTATCAGGTGGCGTTAAAAAGTGATTTAATTCCTTCTGGAAATACAGAACCTGGATATGAAGGCGATCCTGCAGAAAAAGGTGGTTTACTTCAGTTAGGAGTAGAATCAGGAGAAGTTACAAGTGGTCACACTATAGCTACTTTACAGTTTTATTCAAAAGATCCTCAGTTGGTGAATATAGAAACTAATGACCCTGCTGATAGTGATCCAAGAAATAACGTGACTCTTCCATTGAGTGTCCATGCAGAAATGACAGTTGAACCTGAAGCAACGATTACTAATCCACAAACAGATACGCTTGGCTACGGACATACAGTAATGCAAGATGATAATGGAAGTTGTAATATAACGGACGATGGTACTGTTAGTGGTGGTAGTGTGATAACTACTAAGGCTGTTTGTGAAGCCACTCTTGTCGCTGGTGAAACAGATGTATATGGAACTTGGACTGATGATCCTAATGATCATAATGTTTATTATCAAAAAGATGCTAGTGTTAATTTCTATACTGGAAGGCAAAAATTACTTTCTAATCGTTTTGGTATGATGCATGATGGATCTTTAATGTTGACTAGTCAGGATTGGTCTAGCTATTCTGGTAGAGAGCCAGAACCAATTGCGAATTATATAAAAATACTTGCAAACAAAACAGATAATAGTTTATACTATTATACAAATGATGGCTCAAGTGATATAAAAAAACGTATTGTAAGTAGTGCTGATGCGACAGCAAATGGTGAAACTGTAAATTTCAATGTAGTTAATTCAGAGACTATTACAGGCACTACAATAAATGCTACAACCCTAAAGATAAATGGAGTGGAGGTAGATTTGGATAATTTAATTACAGAATTTGATTACTGGTCTGACCCTACAAATACAATTACTGTAACTACTACAGCACAAGATTGGAACAATACTCATGCTACTGAAGCTACAGGTCAAATAAAAATCCCTCAATTAGGTGGTTTATTACCTACTGATGCAACATTGTTAGATGTGGTTGTATTGTTGAGGTGGAGATTAACAAGTAATACAGATACGGTTAATGACAACAGTTTAGATAGTGGAAATGTAAAGTTGAAGCATTCACAAGGAACTGAATATGCTTTATTGAGTGGTGATAATACAACTAGTTTTTCATTTTCTGATGGATCTTATCATACTCCTTCGGGAGCTAGTGCTTCTGGAGATATGATACTACGAACATGTGATGTAGGTAATTCTTCAAATTTAGAAACCTTTAGGGATTATATGTCTACAGGTGAAGCAACATTTTATTTACTTTTGAATAGTATGAAAAGTAATTATAATAATTTAATCCTAAGAGATTTTTCTTGGGGTATAAGACTTTATTGGAGGTAAGAAATGAATAGTGATTTTGGATTGAAAGAAGATTTTGACATAGAACTTAAAAAAAGTAATCCCATTGATGAATTAACTTTTAAAGGTATTATGCAAGTCGTTCATAAGAGAGAAGGAGAGGTTCTTTCTGTTGATAGAGGAGAGAATGTTATTACTAACACAGGAAAGGCTGAATTAGTAAGATTGATGGGTCAATTAGTTACTTCAGAAGGTGTCACACCAGCGACAGCTAATAAACCAATGGCATTTCATTATATAGGTCTTGGTAGAAAGGGGAGTCAATCTGCTTCTGCTACAGATACGATGTTGGGTGGTAGTCTAACAAACACTTTCACTAAGGCAGATTTAGATGATTCTGCTAATACAGCAGACGCAGATGATGCATATTATGTATCAGAATTAGGAACTAGTGGTTTTGAATATAATAAGGCATTTGTTAAAGATGCAAATGGTGGTGGCACGTTAGTATCTCCTAGAACAGCAGGTAATACAACTGGTACTGCTACCACAGATACAAGTACAAGTAAAAACTTTTATCATGCAATTAATACTACTACTATTACTGATGATACTTTATTGTGGTATGCAAAATTTATTTTTGGTGGCATTGGTAGTGGTGGTGTTTATGTACCTGCTGGAGGTGGCACAACTGTAACAATTAATGAGGCAGGAATCTTTAACAGACCACATACTTATGCTGGAACTAGTGCAGATCCAATGCCTGTTATGTTAGCAAGAAGGACTTTTTCGGATAAGCCTGTTAAAAACAATGATGAACTGACCATTAAGTGGCAGATTACAATTAAGTAAGGAGGAAAAAAATGGCTTTAACTGACGAACAAAAAATAATGGAAGAAAAAGTTATTTCTGCTGGTTATCAATTAAAATTTGATCACCAACTTCATTCTTTAAAGAGAGGTTTATTGGATAAGAATGAATATTTAGAAAGAAGAAGAAAATCTCTTTCAGATAGGAAATTATCTGTAAAAGCTGATTTTATTGAAACTTTTACGGAAGATATGAAAGCATATGTTGAAGAAGATGAGGATGGTAATCCAGTAGAGAAGATCCTTACGGATGCTGAAGTAGAAGAAATGGCTGAAAAAAGTTGGCAAAACGAAATTGATCAATATGATCATAATATTGCTCATAATATAGACAATATAAGTATATTAGATGCAGAGATTGGTTTTAGAAATGCTGGTCTTGTAGAGAGGGAACCAACAGGTACGACTTTATATGTTGATCCTATGCAAGAAGGAAATGGCTCATCACCAACGAATGCTTATCGTTATTTATATCAATTCACTAATGTTGCTAGAAGTCCTGGGGATGTTTGTATCTGTAGAAGGGTAAGGGGTGGATTTAATACTAATGATTCAATTTTCATCAATAGGTATTCTAGGTATAAGTGGACTAATGCGGAAAATGATAATGATCTCACTGTTGCGAATAATTACAATGGTCAAAGGGATGTAGGTTATTTAGCACCAAATTCTGGACAAGTGGGTAAGGGATCTATACTTGCATGGAAGCAGGGTGATGATGATTATGGTCATGGTAATGACAAAAATAGATCAGGTACACAAGTTGAACATGCTCAAAAAGCATTCATAGGTGATAATCATGATAATGGTACAACTAGAACTCTTTATAATCAAGTTGGAGCAACTCCAAGAAAAGTCTATACGGATAATTGCACTCCTTCACCATCTGGTGGAACTAATTATCAAACTGGTTTCCACTCTACTGCACGATGGAAAGATTTATGGACAACAACCAACCCTAGAGATAAATCAAGATTAGTTCATTTACAACAGAGTTATTGGGATATGTTTCATACTACTGCTAGTAATAGGATACAGCCTAATTCTAGTGGAGATATGAATAATCCTATCATCGTTACTGCTGATTATGAGAATTTATGGCAAGATTTTTTAGATACAGGAATAGAAGAAGCTGGAAGTACTGGTTGGGGGCATGATGGTGATGATACTCAATATACTGTTGAAGTTGGATCAAAAATTATCAGAAGAAAAAAAGCAAATGGTGATCCTGTAGAAGTTCATTCATATATCACTCCTGGGGATTGGATTTTTGTTGGTCAACTAACAACTGAAAGTGTTAGGAAAGTAGATGCTACCTATAGTGATGATCCTTATGAGTATTCTTATCAAGTGAGAGATGTTAATTATGATAAGATTGTTCTTTGGTTGCCATATAAAGGTGAGAAAGCAGGGTCTAATAAGAGATTAGTTTCTATGGGTTATGCTCCAAGAATGTTTTCTAATAATTGGCAAAATGGACAACATAATTCTGATGAAAGTCATACTGGTTCTAAAATGCATGCTGAAGGTGATTACAATTGGGTATGGCAAGGTATAGAATGGTTTGATTCATGGAGTGAACATTCATCTACATATTATGAAAATAGAAATTCACAACTATATTTTAATGGTTCTGTTACGATGAAATTTAAAGATTGTAGTTTCTTTGGACAATCTCATGGTGATGGACACATGTGGTATCCATCCTCCACAAATTGGAATAAGCGACATACTACAGCAATTATGAGGGCAAATTACGATTCTAATAATTTGGAATTTGAAAAATGTGTGTTTGGAAATACAAGGTATGTACATTATGATTATTATAACAATGATAGTTATAATCACAACAGTGAGTTTAGATTTAAAGATTGCTTGATGAATGGTTCTATTATGGATAATCAATTCTCTAACACTTGTGTTCCTAATGATCATTATAGTTGGATCTATGGTTTTACTGCTAGAACATCACATCGTTATCCTATGTCTGTTGTGTATTCAAGAAGAAGTGATGCTTTTGAATTCACTGATTGTGAAATGGTTAATTGGAAATATCAAATGTTTAAATTAATGCCACATTCTCAATTGAAATGTCGTGGGGTTAAGTTTTTAGGCACTGGTTTAGATTTTGTAGATCCTACAGCAACTAATGATGCTGATGCTCAAGAGAATTTGGGTTTGAGGTATGCAAGAGCAATGTTTGCAGGAGATAATGCAATACATCCTCAGACAGCAGGTACTGATAAAAACAACAATCATTTAGGAACTGGTGGTGTCGCTTCTAATGGTGGATGGGCATATGATATGATATATCCAGCAGGTGATGCTAGTAGTAATGGGCCAAATTCAGGTAATATGATTCTTGATACAAGCTCTGCTTCTGCTACTTTTGGTAAGTATAAGAATAATACTTGGGCAAACATGGGGTCAAAGTGGTTTGTGTATACATCAAGTAACCTAACTATAGGTAGCAATACTGGTGGGCCAACTACTACAGGTGGTGAAAGTATTGGTGGAGGTACTGAGACAAGAGTTGATAGTGCTAGAGCTTATAGAGATAGTGATATTTGGAGAACCCATGCTGATGCAAACAGTGGTGGTGCATATGGATATAATACTCAACCCACTGGTGCTACAGGTGGACTTGAAGCGATTGGTAATGCCAATAATGAATCACAAACTTTTGGTTCTGATAATGAAGCGCAAAATGACAATCAAATGAGTCAACCATATCAAGGTCATTGGGATGGATCAAGTAATATGTCTGATTGGGAAAATATGCTTTGTTTTAATGGAGCATTGGCTATTATAGGTGCAAAAGGTTTTGATAACAATGGTGCTTTAGTATGGGATTGGGATCAATATTGGAGAAGTGGTAATGGAGATCCTCATAATGCAACTGCAGGTAATCGTGATGTTGACACTGGAACTGGTTGTGGTGGATCTTGGGCATTAAGAGCTTCTGATGGTCACGTTCGTTACCCACATGTTTATGGTGGAGTTAGAATAGCTCCTTCAATAAGTGAATTGTTGGGAAGATTTTTCTGCTGGTATCCATTCTTTAGAGGAACCCCCTGGAGTAATGAAGGGTGTTATAAAAATAATTGGCCTAGTTATCATTCCAATAATGATAGTGGTAGTGACTCCAATGAAAGAACTTCTAACAATACTACTTTAGCACCAAAAAATTCTGGTGCTGATGATAGAAGTAATGATGGGGCTATTTGGGGATCTAGTTATCAAGACTCTACAAATAGTTATGATTGGCAGTTATCTAATGGAGCAGGTTTTGGACTTGGTTCTGCACCTATGCATGGTATATTAACCATGTATGACCATCAAAATGGTAACGATTGGAATAGACCTATTAGTCAGAATATCAAGAAAACATCTCAAGATCATTATCAAATTTTTTTAAATTATGATTATGATAGATATAAAGATAAGGGTTATCTTGATACTATTCATGAACAATTTCAAGATAAACCACTATTAACAGGTGTGGATGGAATTGGAAAAGGTGTTGTTTGGCAACAAGGAAGATTGGATCATTGGAATATTACTGCTAATCATACAGGATATGGAGCGTCAAAAACTGTTGGATATAGAGTAAATAGCAATGCTGGTGATCCTCAATTTAGGGGAACTGCTTATCAATGGATGACTCCAATAATGGAAACAGTTGTTGATGATAGCTTAATACAATCAGGTGGTGGAAACTACTTAATTAAGGTATACCCTCCCTGGATGTTAGGTAAAGGTATGGAACTTCCTAATCCACATGCTCCTGGTACAACTACTGATTCTATTTCTGAGAATTATCAAAGAGCATGGAAAGAACAAAATAGTATGTTGATATTTGAGTATCCGTTCTATTTATCTAAGAATTCCAGGACTTATACAGTCAATGTAAGACCAGATGTGGGATCAAGTGCTACCGAATTTAGTTGGTTGGCTAATCCAACTGGTTCAGATATGTATTTAGAGATGGAGTTTTTCGATACAGATACTACAACTGATCGTTTACAACAATCTAGGAAATTGAAAAGATCTAATAGTAGTGTTGATATGGGTACAAATGCATGGTCACAATTATCAGTAACTGTAACACCTAAGAGTGAGGGTGTTGGTTATTTAAGATTGTGGTATGGTAAACCAAGAGAAACAGGCAAGGTAAATACTTTTTATGTTGATCCTAAAGTTGTAGTTTATTAAAACTAACCCAATTAAAAAGGGGAACTTATGGCAACAGTAAAATATTTTCCAAGAACAACTCAAAGTGTTCACTTTGACAATATGGCAACCTGGGATGTCTACCAAACAGGCATCCCAGATCCAGCCTGGGATGATCCTGGAGTTTTTTCTTTAAATGAAACGAATCCCTCCATTATATTAAGGGGTGGAGTTCAACAACCAGAACCTTATGGCTGGAAGTTTTCTGAAAACTCTAGGGTTGTTATGAGTATATATACAGCCAATTTAACTAGTTCTGCACTGGTAAGTGAAGCAAAATTAAGTGTTAAATTAAAATCTGTTTATAAAAGTGGTACATGGGGTATCACACCTTCCCTTTATTTAGTTTCCTTCCAACCTCCAGCTTCAATTGGTAATGGAGGAAATTATGGATTTACTGCTACTGATGTTTATAAAACTAATATAGTAAAATCTACTGTTATATCTGAAGACATTATATACAATTCTGTTTTAGAATCTGATGCTAGGTTTGAATTTAATTTAGATTTGTCTAAAATAGACATTGAATATGGTTCTGGACAATCATATAGTGGTCATACAAATATAGCTATTGTTACTAATTATGATTTGATTGGTGGGATTCCCTGGAGTGAGCATCAATATCAACAATATGAATTTTATACTCAAACTGATCCTGTAGTAGATAGACCATATTTAGAGTTAACTTTTAGTGAGTCCAGATCTCACTATTTTGAGTGGTTTGATAAAGAAGAAACATCTCATTCTGATCCTGAAAGTGGAGGGTCATCTTCTCTAGATGAAGGTTTGTTATCTTACTATAAGATGGACAATGATTTTACAGATTCAAAGGGAACAAGTGATGGTTCTGGTGGAACTTTTAACTCTACTAATAAGATATTAGGAACTCATAGTGCATTGTTTAATAACACTAAATCTAATTGGACTGTAGCAAGTTTACCTACTGGAAATAGTGCAAGATCATTTAGTCTTTGGGTGAAAAGGATAGGAGATTCTAATGCTACCTCCTCTGAATATGCATATTATTATGGTAATGATTCTAATGACCAAATATTCGCTTTTGCTTATGAAAGAGGAAATAGTTCCTATGGTGCTTCATTTTATGGTACTGATTTAGATTTTGATGTTTCAGCCGATACTAATTGGCATCATTGGGTACTCACATATGATGGAT
>VTLG01009215.1_pt1 | contig 93896 bp, 122 predicted proteins | sample 4694571 | NCBI WGS metagenome assembly VTLG01 (sample SAMN12604809, study PRJNA352737) | marine metagenome | biome: ENVO:00000447; feature: ENVO:00000209|ENVO:00000569|ENVO:01000036; material: ENVO:00002151; isolation source: viral sequences binned using virsorter ...
TTTACATTCAATATAGGAAACGAAAATGGAGTCACTAGTACCAAAACAGATGTGACTATGCTGAATTCTGAAAGTTTCGATGTGGTAGATGTAGAAACATTGGATGAAGGCAATACAGTATTGACGATTGCTCCTACCTTCCCAGTAATACTGGGGAGAATAGACACGAATACTTCTGATAGCAGAGGGAATTGTAAGGTATACATGGTGAATAATAACATCAATACTGGTGGATATTTGCATAGGTTGCAAAACATACACGAAGATTTGTACGGGTCAGATGATGTTATACGATATTGGGATTTGCAACAATTTAGCCCCGGTAATTTAACTAGAACATATGACAGCATATACTACGAAGGTAGAACACCACAGAAACTTCAGGGATATGCAGTAGGTTATGGTGCATATGCAGATGGAAGCACCTATACTCCTACTTCTACTGTGACAAATAAGCCACTTGTAGGTAGTAATACACTAGAAGGTTGGAATTATCTTTCTACTTTCTATGGCGATAAACCTTTGATTAAGTCATATCCATATAGTGACAATCTAGATAAAGAAACAGATATTATGTATTCTGCTTTTGAGCAAATAGACCCTAGAACAATTCCATACGAATTCTTTGCTACTGGTGATATACTACCAAGTTCTAAATTACGATGGAATAATATGCTTTATCACAGTTTGAATTTCGATAACTTCGGTATTGCTCTTGAGAAAGCACCTTCAATTACTGGAAGCACGACTCATGAATTGTATGATGGTGCTACACAGCAAACAGAAAAGACAGAGAATATGTTTGAAAACTCATCAATAAAATCTGCGTCTATCACTACTAATAATGTGAGAAGATGGGGAGTAGTTAGATTAGTCGAAGCAACATTTGATTGGCATTTCAACCCTATTGATTTTGAGGCATTGAAACCAGTAGATGAAATTCCTAGAATAAAGAACTTTGAATATGTAGTAATGCAGAAACCTGCTACAGATACAGGTGCATTTGTTATTGCTTCGGATACTTCAGTCACTAGTTCTACGGGAATATCTGAAAATGAAGGAGATATGTTCTATGATATGCAACATAATGGGGCTAACACTTCTGAAATAGATGGTGTTAGACAAGATAATCAATTAAATGGATTTATTGCTACTAGGCAATTTAATGATAATTGGTATGTTAATGACTTGATAACAGGTTCTAGTCAAACATTTGGTGAGGGTTCGCCGTATGATTACATTTTGAGGTTCGATGGCGTAGATGACAAGCACTACGGAGTAGAGTCATTTAGGCTACACTCTTCATTGAGTGATTATACTTGGGATTTACAATTCCCACCAGACGATACTGATTTCCAAACAAAGCGACAATCAGGAGATTATGACATAAAATTCTCTAATGTGCTTATGCTTCGACCTAACCTAGATTTAGGTGTAGGTATGTTGAGATATGGATATTTAGAAGATGGAGATGGGTCGCACACATATCAACCGCCTAACATCTTCTTACCTATATTGCCAATAATAAGATATGGCACAGGACAATCTGATTCTACTAATGCAGTAGATAGGAACTTTTCTCCCTTTCACCATTCTAATTCTTGGCATGGAGAAGAAACTCAGTCACTACACATGTCTAGAGTAATCAATGCATTAATTGAAAGAACATTAAGTGAAGAAAGCGGTACTTCTAGAAACATAACAGTAGAAGATAAATTAGGTATGGGTATTAGTGCAACAACTGATGATTATTTTTCTCATATCTATGATAATTGCATTGGGTTGTTCAGACAGCCAAATAACCTACTTACAGGTGAAAAGATGGATATTGAAATAATGAGTTCCCAATTGGAATTAGATACTGATGCGAATTATCACTTGTTCATTGATGGTCATGATGCATCTACTTCCATAGACCAACATACAAGGAACACCACTATATTCCCTGACGGCCATTGGACTGACGGAGGAATAGCAATGATAGGAACTAAGACAAAGGATACTCATTGGCTTCAAAGTGATGGTGAAAGGCCACTATTAGATGCTCAGTACAAAGAATTCACAACTTATTTTAATCAGACCGCGAAAAGAACAACACATCATGATGCTATAGATAACAATAATTACGGTAGAGCAATGTCTGCTCAGTTTATTGTTAAACCTAAGTTCGATTTAACTGAGCAAAATGGAGTAGATGTTCTTGCAAATAATAAAGATGTGACATTTGAATTAGGCTATACTTCTAAACATTCTTGGCTCAGTTTCATGCCTGATTTAACGGGATATTATTTAGTGTCTGAAAATGTTACTAGAGGTTCTACATCTAAAAATTGTTGCTTAAAGGAAATCCCTAACGGACAACCGAAATATGTAGGAAAGATAACTGCACATGTAATTGATACAGCACCTACAACTTCTGCAATTGAGAAACACAAAATTACATTAGATACTGCATTAGACACAAGTGCTAATGGAGTGCATTATAGATTAATGAGAATTTCAGAAACCACATTTGAAGATACTCCTGATAAAATAGAAATAGGAATAATGCACGATACTGGCCTACAATACAATACTGTTTCTCAAAGTGCGAAAACAGGAAATACTCAGAATCTTGCAGGTTCTAATTACAATTACTATCAGGAATCTGTATACTCCATGTTTATGTTATTAGACATTGATAATAATAATGGAGATTTCATGGAAAGGAGAACCATCTCTAATTCTACTGTACCTAGTCATTTTACTGATGGTGAGGTAATTGAAACTTGGATTACTGATGGTCTTTTGAAATACAAGAAGAAACTCACAGTAAATCTAACTAGGAAAATACCCGGAAGTGAATCAACAGAATATGCATTGGTATTCAATTATGATGGAAAATTGACAGGTAATGGTGTGGTTTCATTTGGTGAAATCTTCAATGTGACTCTAAATAAGCAACCAAAATTGGGAGACATAAAGAAATGTCACATAGGTAATACATTTAGTATTGGGACTCAGATAGAAAAGGAGATTCAAAATATCGTAGTTGATGCTGGACTAGAATATGATGCTAGTGAGAGTTTCTCCACTAAAACAGGAAACATAGTCAATACTATTTCTAGTAGTACAATTACCTGTGTAGATGCTATAGAAAATGTAGCAGCAAATGATATTCTATACAGTCATGATGGTCATTTAGTTGGTAAGGTTTCTTCAATAAGTGGTTCTGATATTACATTTAGCAAACTCTACTATACTCCTTTGAAGTATGATGAACTGATTAAAATAGAAATTAAAACCTTTGTCACTAATTTGAACCTGAATAATTTAGATGTTTATTCTGCCTTGAACAGTCTAGTATCCAAGAGAGGGCTAGATTACACATTGAAAGATGGAGTGTTCCGCACAAGAAACATTGATGATGTTCATTCAATGCGAAGATACTCATTATCGGCATTGAAGGATTATGACAAGATAATAGAAATAAAAACTAACAAATCATTGTTCGATGTATATGATGAAGTCATAATTTTTGGTGATGGAGTCACACATAAAATGACTAGAATAATTGATAATAAAAAGGATGCCAAGAGAATTATTGGTGGAAGGAGAAGAACCCTGCGATATACTGATATGTCAATAACTACCGAAACAGAAGCGCGTGTTAGAGCAATAGAATTGTTAGATTTACATAGTGATGAAACACTAAAAATCAATTTGAAATTGCATAGAGAAGGATTAGAATTACTTGAAGCAGGTGATATTATGTCTCTTAATTTTGAAACTAAAGGAATACCTTCTGATGATTACATGGTATTTGAAATAGAGAATATGTTAGCCGGGGAACTTTCTATAGTAGTAGGGACTTTCGATAAGACAATTGCTGAAAGATTAGTAGAGATACAGACTGAAGAAACTAAGAATACTATTGCAGCAATAACAGAAAATTCAGAAGGTGCTACTAGTAGTAGCGTGATATTTGATGAAATAGAACTCAAACACATATCTGTAAAGTACACGATTTCTCAAGGTGCGTCAAATTCCAATATAGGATTCGATGATTTAGTAGGATTTACAGAAACATTTGGTTTTGCTGAGTCTACGCAGACTATAGATACTTATGATAGCGAGGACTGGGTAGATGTTGTGGAGGAAACACCATGATAGTTGATTCCGGCAAAAATGACTTGGCTTTGAGTTACATCAAAGACAACTATCAAAAAATAAAGGTAGGCGTAGGAAGTGATGATACTACAGCAGGTACGGTGGATTTAGATTCCCCTATTGTGCAATCAGATGGAACAGTATTGACTAAAACTAGTATTATTCCTTCTGTTCAAAACTCTAGATTAGCATGGACTGTCACATTTACAGGTGCTGAACTAGGTACACAAGGAGTATCTGAACTAGGAATTTTCAAGAATTCAGGAGATACATTGTTGAGCCGCGTTACTTTCGCAAATACTGGGGTCGTTTCTTCTAGTGATACTGTTACTTTCACAATTGAATTGGAGGTCAATTAATGTCTACTAAAACCAATCCGGGTTTTCTATCTGAAATGGATACTACTCCTAATGATAGAATTAGAGATGGTGTAGACCACATTCATAGTGGAATTATCAATGCTCTAAACATTGCATCAGGTGAAAACAGAGTAATAAGTGGATTCAATATTACTCAAATTGATGGTGGAGATAAAACAGAATATTCATTAGCAGCAGGGCAGATATTCAGAAATGGATTGTTAGTAGATATTTCTGCCACTAGTTCTCCACACCTACAACCAAGTGTAGAATCAAGAAGTGATAATGATTGGTATGGAATATTTGTTGTTGCAAGTAATAATTCTATACTACTTAGAACTGCTAATGCAGATGCAACAAGTAGTGCTACTGTAGCAGAATTGGTTGCAGGTGACATTCCTATTGCTGTAGTGAAATATGTTGAAGATTCTGCTAACGATGCTATTGATAGACCACTACAATATCTGAGTTATACTCAACTAACTAGAGGATTGAGCGTAGGACAAGATACTGGTTCAGATGGGGATTTCGATGAAACTCTCAGAATAAATGCTGATGGTACATTAACGAAGGGCGGTTCAGGAACTATCACATTACCTGCTAGTGGCGAATTAGCAACCACTAGTCAAGTCACATACACTTCTGCTATTGCTCAAGGTAATGCTGGTTTAGTTCCTAGTGGTGGTGTTGCAACTGCTAACATAGCCGATGATGCTGTGACTTATGCTAAGATGCAGAATGTTTCTGCCACTAATAGAATTCTAGGAAGGGATAGTTCAGGTGCTGGTATAGTCGAAGAAATAGCCCCTGCTGATGTAGTCACTATGCTTGGTATTGAACCAAGTGCTACTGCTGACCAAACCAATTCTGAAATAGAAGCAGCCTACAATGCTGTAGTTGAACAAGTTAGTTCTGCTGAAAGAAATGCTGGAACTTCTACTACAATAAAGAGATACACCCCTGCTGACATTAAGAGTATGATTCAAACTCATGCAAATGCAGATACAGATGATGATGTTTCTATAGTAAATTTAGTGAACAGATTGAATTCGGACTTGGGTGGAGATTTCGTTATTGGTACGCAGTCTAACGATACTGCAACAGTATCGGGGCATTTAACTGTTGGAGGAAATCTAACAGTCTCAGGTTCTACTACTACTGTCAATGCTGAGACTATCGCATTAGCAGACAATCAGATTGTATTGAATAGTAATTTCACAGGCAGTACCCCAACTGAAGATAGTGGTATAGAAATAGAAAGAGGAACTCAAGCAAACAAGACTTTGATTTGGGATGAAGGAGCCGATAAATGGACTATCGGTTCTGAAACATTTGTAGCAAGTACATTTGAGGGAGCATTATCAGGTAATGCCAGTACAGCAACAAGTGCAGGTACACTAACTACTAACAGGGCATTTAGCATAACAGGCGGTGGAATTACTGCTAGTGGTGTAAATTTCAATGGTTCTGCAAATGTTGTTTTGAATGCTTCAATAGATAGCAATGCTGTGACTACTGCTAAGATATTGGATGCTAATGTGACTACAGCAAAAGTTGCAGACGATGCGATAACTTCTGCTAAGATTGCAGACGATGCCATTACTTCTGCATTGCTTGCTGATAACTCTGTAGTATCTGCGGCAATTAATGCATCAGCAATAACTAGTGCTAAGATAGCAACATCAGCAATAACATCTTCTAAATTGGCAGATGATTCAGTCACAGCAACAAAGGTTGCTGATGATGCCATAAGTAATGCTCAAGTTGCTTCTTCTGCTGCAATCGCACAAAGTAAAATTTCAGGATTGACTTCTTCTCTTAGTGGTAAAGAACCTAGTTTGACTATTAGTGAAGGATTAGATAGAACTAGTGCAACTCTGAAAGTGAACATTGCTGGATTAAGTATTGAGAATGGAATTGATAGAAGTGCTGACTTCTTGATGTATAATGATAATACTGTTGGGCTGAAGAAAATTTCACCTGCGAATCTTTTCGCTGTTTTACAAGCGAGCGATATTCCAAGTTTGAGCAGTTCTTACATTGCTGTCGGCACTACTTTCAGTAATGCTAACATTGCGAGCGATGCTGCAATAAGCGCAGACAAGATAGCAGATGGTTCTACCAATAAGGTATTCACTAGTACATTGAAAACAAAATTGGATGCTATTGCTGCGGGTGCTACTGCGGGTGCTGATTGGTCTAGCAATGTTTCTAACATATCTGTGACTAATGCACAATTGGCAGGTAGTATCGCAAATGCAAAATTAGCCAACTCATCAATTACTGTGAATGGAAATGCTGTTTCTTTGGGTGGAACAGTAACACTAGATACAGATGATTTGGCAGAAGGAGCGAATCTTTTCTTTACAAATGAAAGAGTGGATGATAGAATATACGGTCTATTTGTTGATGGTGAAGGTATAGATACTGCTTATGATGATACTGCAAACACTCTAACAATATCAGGTGAGTCTGCCACTACTACAAACAAGGGTATAGCATCATTTAGCAATGACCACTTTACTGTTGCTAGTGGAGCAGTATCTATCAAGACCGCCTCAATAACAGATAGTCTTCTCGCTGGAAGTATTGCTCAGAATAAGGTAATTAATCTAACTACTAATCTTGCTGCTAAAGTAGAAGACCTATCTGACCTAAGCATTACTGCTACTGCTACAGAAATTAATGCTCTAGATGGTATACCTGCAACATTAACGGCTACAGAATTAGGTTATGTTGATGGTGTCACATCAGGAATACAAGCGCAACTTAACACTAAATTATCCAATGTTGGTGTAGAAGACATAACAGGAATAACAGGATTAGATACTGATATATCTACTACTAGTGGGCAACATGATACTCTACCTTCGGCTAAGGCTGTCAAGACCTATGTAGATAGCAAACCAAACATGGATACCACTTATTCACTTTCAACAGAAAATGGTGCTACTGCGGCAAAGAAAATTATTAGATTAAATGATAATCTAAATGGTGAATCAGATATAGTAGTTGAAGGTGGAGATGGAATAACAATCACTAAAGATGTGAATGGATATTTGATATTCTCAAGTGATGCAGAAACTACAGATGTCACAAAAACAAATGTTAGTGCTGCTCTCGCAACACTTACTGGTGATGATACACTAAACATTGGCGATACTGGTGATGATACTACTGTAAACATTCGTGGCAATCTTAGTGTGACAGGAACCACTACTACTGTTAATCAAACTCAAGTTAATGTTCAGAATGCATTTGTCTTTGAAGGTGCAACTGCTGATGCCTACGAGACTACCTTAACAATAACTGACCCTACTGCTGATAGAACAATAACACTACCAAACATTACTGGAACTGTTATCACCACAGGAGATTCTTCTACTGTTAGTTCAGGTATGATAGCGAGCAATGCAGTTACAGATGGCAAGATTGCTTCTAATGCTATCACTACTGCTAAGATTGCTGCTGATGCTATAACAGGTGCTAAAATCGCTGATGATGCAATAAATTCTGAACATTATACCGATGGAAGTATTGATACTGCTCACATTGCTGATGACCAAGTTACATACGCTAAGATTCAGAATGTATCTGATGATGAAAGAATACTCGGTAGAGTTTCAGGTGCTGACGGTGTAATAGAAGAACTCACAAAGACTCAGGTTCTAACCATGATAAATGTAGAAGATGGTGCTGATGCAACTGATGCTACCAATGTTGCAGCAGCAGGGGCAGTCATGGATGGGGATTTCTCATCTAATGGACTAATGAAAAGAACAGGTGCAGGGACATATACTGTAGATACTAACACATATCTAACTTCAGTTGCTGTAGCAGACCTGTCAGATATTGCATCATTAGATACAGACTTGAGTAGTGTTAGTAGTTCAGACGATACTCTCGCTTCTGCTAAAGCAATTAAGACATATGTAGATGCCAATAGTAGTGGTGGTCAAAATACTGTATTCTATCTAGAAGATGGAGATGGAACAGAAGTGACTGTGGCTCACAATAAAGAAATAAAATTCATTGAGGGTGGACTAATTGATATTAATTGGTCAGATGTTAGTGATGGTACAGATGCTGACCCATATGATTTGACATTTACAGTAGACAACGATTTGGCAAATTATAGCAACACCAATTCAGGATTCCTTACTGCTCACCCAAATATCTCTGCTGCTTCATCATCGGATAATAGTGGAAGAACATACATACAAGATATTACTTTGGATAGTAATGGTCATGTAACTGGATTAGCAACTGCTACAGAAACTGTGACTGCTCTAACACAAGAGCAGGTAGAAGATTATGTTGATAATTTACTTGTTGCCGGAAGTAACATATCAACAACATATGATGATAGTGCAGGTACATTAACAATAGCAGGTACACCAAATGATGATGTTTCTGTAGCGAATCTGAAAACAAGACTAGCAAGTGGTTTCGGTAGTAATGCTGTGACAATCGGTGACAATAATGACATAGTGACAATTGGAAACAACTTGGTTGTTACTGGAACCTTAACTGTAAATGGAAGTTCAACTACTGTAGAATCTACAACATTGACTGTAGAAGACCCACTAATTAAATTGGCAAAGGATAACAATTCATCTGATTCTCTTGACATTGGGTTCTACGGATTGTATGATACTTCGGGTTCACAGGATTTGTATGCCGGATTGTTTAGAGATGCATCTGATGGTGGCAAGTTCAAACTCTTCCAAAGCCTACAAGCAGAACCATCTACAACAGTAAACACTTCAGGTACAGGCTATGCAACTGGTACTCTAGTTGCTTCGTTAGAAGGTAATGCCTCTACTGCTACAACACTTCAAACAGCGAGAACCATTGCAGGGCAATCTTTCGATGGTTCTGCAAACATAACTATTGCCACAACTAATCTGTCTGACATTTCTGCACTAGATACAGACATATCATCTGTTAGTGCAAGCCACGATACTTTGGCTAGTGCTAAGGCAATTAAGACATACATTGATGCTCAAGTAGATACAGAAGATACTATAGCAGAATTGGATGATACTTTAGTGAGTAGTCCAGCAGCAGGTAATTTGTTAATTTACGATGCTACTTCAGGATTGTGGGATAACGCAGCATTAGCAGCAGGTAGTAACATAACTGTGACAAATAGTGATGGTGGAATATCTATTGCTTCTGCAAATACTACTTATTCTGCGGGAACAGGAATAACTCTTTCCGGTACTACATTTTCATTGGCTGACCCTGATACATTGAACAAAATGACAGATGATGGTGCATCCAGCACTACTGCCGCAGTTGGAACAGATAGAATAGTAGTATGGGATGAATCCGCTAGTGCATGGCTCTACATGGAACTTTCAGACTTACAAGATGAAATTGGTGGAGGCTCCAATATTGCTAATGCTGCTTTCAAGTACATTGAAGTTAGTGGTCAAACTACAGTAGAAGCAGACTCTTCTGCTGATACTCTAACACTAGCAGCAGGTTCAAATGTCACTCTAACTACTACAGCCGGAACAGATACAATTACTATTGCTTCTTCAGATACAGGAGACACAACCTATAGTGCTGGTACGCTTCTAGACCTAAGTGGAACCACATTCAATGTTGATTTAACAGAAGCAGCAGAAGCGGCAGTTGCAGTAGACAATGATTATTTCTTGTTCTTAGATGGAGGTAATACTGGAACAGTCAAGAAAGACGCAATTAATGATTTAGTTGCTGCAATGGCTGGAACTAACCTTACTGCTACAGACGGAGTATTGGCTGCTACTAATACACAATTAACACAAGAACAAGTAGAGGACTATGTAGATGGTGTGATTACAGCAGGGGCTAACATATCAGCAACATATGACGATGCTGCTGGCACACTAACTATTGCTTCTGCACAATTGACTACAGAAGAAGTCCAAGATATTGTTGGAGGTATGCTAACAGGAAATACTGAAACCAATATTACTGTTACATATCAGGATGGTGATGGTACAATTGATTTCGTTTCAACAGATACAACATATAGTGCTGGAACAGGACTTACTCTAAGTGGTGGTGCATTTAGCATGGCCGACCCTGCTGATGGTACTTCGATAGATGAAGGGACTATTGCTACTGATGACCGTATGCCAATTTGGGATGAATCTGCATCCTCTTGGAAGTATGTCACTATTGATAATCTACAAGATGAAATAGATACTACTGCAACAGGTGGAGCAGGTGAAGCATTCAAGACAATTTCAGTTGCTAGTGAAGATGATGTTGTAGCAGATTTAGCGGCTGATACATTAACACTAGTTGGTTCAGGTGGTATGACAATTACCACAAATGCATCAACTGATACAATAACATTTTCTTCAGCAGATACCAATACTACTACTACTGCTGATGTTAAGGCTGCATTGAATGCAAATGTAGGGTCAATGACAATAGGTGATAGTAATGATACTATTACTATACCCGGTAATCTAACAGTCACAGGAGATACTACCTATCATAATGAAACAATAAGAGTTGTATCAGATAATACATTAGCCTTTAGAGCAGATAACGCTGCCGGAGATGGTGATAATGGTGAAGTAAAATTAACTGCCGCAGACCCCGTAGATACTGACTATACGATAACACTACCTGCTACAACAGGAACAGTAGCATTATCAGGAGCAAGCGTAAACTATTCTCAATTAACAGGAACAGTACCTACTTGGAATCAGAGTACATCAGGTACTGCCGCTACTGCAACTAGTGTAGCAGGTGGAGTATTAGGTTCTATACCATATCAAAGTGCAGCAAACACTACTGCTTTACTAGCAGGTAACACTACTACAACAAAGAAGTTCCTTACACAAACAGGAAACGATACGGTTTCTGCTGCACCTTCTTGGGGAACATTAGTGGCAGGTGATGTACCTACACTAAATCAGGATACATCGGGTACAGCCGCAGGTCTATCTGTTACTCTAGCAGTAGCAAGCGGTGGTACAGGTGCTACAAACAGTAATGCTTGGTTAAACAGTAGGATTACTACAAGTGCTGATGGTTCACTAAACTATGATGCAACAACGGCAGTACCAGTTAATCACGATAGTTTAGCAGGGTTTGTTACCGCAGAACACTACCGATGGGACACAGACATAAGCGGTACCGCACAAATTAATGCGGCTAATATCCCTACACTAAATCAGAACACAACAGGTAGTGCTGCTACTGCTACTACGGCAAGCATCGCAACGACAGTCACGATTACAGACAACGAAAGCACCAATGAGGATAATGCGATAGTCTTCACAGCCGGGGCTGATGGTGATGGTGGCAATCTTGGGTTGGAGCAAGACCATTCAGGAATGACCTACAATCCATCAACAGGGAAGATTACCGCTACAGGCTTCATAGGGGCATTAACAGGTAATGCTGATACTGCTACTTCTGCAACTACTGCTACTCATGTGGCAGGTGGAGCAGCAGGTAAGGTAGTATACCAATCGGCTACAGGGACTAGTGCCTTTACTGCGAATAATACTACAGCGACGAAAAAATTCTTGACTTCTACAGGAGATGGGACTAATGCAGGTACACCCGGTTTCAATACTATTGCGGTGGGTGATGTACCTACCTTAGCAGCATCTAAAATAACTGAAATTTCTAACTTAACTGAAGATGAAGGAGCGCAGTTAGAAAACATTGGTACTACAACAATATCAGCAACACAATGGGGCTATCTTGGTGCAGCATCAGGAGCAATAACAAATACTGATACTACTTATTCCATTTCTTGTGCTGATGGGGATGGCGAAAGTACAACACAAGAAAAGATTGTCTTAACAGCAGGGGGTAGTGGTAGTGGAACAGATGCTATCATTCTTGAGGCAGGTACAGGTATGGCTATCGCAAGAGATGGAGATAAAATCACCTACACAAATCTATCAGCAGTACCTACAACAGCCAATGTGCTTAGTGCGTTAAATGCTGATTGGGGCGGAGATAAAACATTTGGAACTCAATCAGATGACTTATTGACTATTACTGGTGCATTAACAGTAGGAGGTAATTTAATTGTTAATGGAACTACAACCACAATTAATACTGCTACTGTTGAGGTAGAAGATAACATTCTACAATTGAATACTACTCAAGCAAGCACCGATACTGCTACTGCGGCAACAAGCGGAATTAGCATTTATCGCGGTGATGGTGTAACCCAAGCATCTCTTATCTTTGATGATGCAGACGATACTTGGGATTTAACAAATCATCTTACTGTTGCTGGAACATTGACTGCTACTGATGCAGCATTAACAACTCCTGATTTGGGAACACCTTCGGCAATTAATCTAAGTAATGCTTCAAGTCCTCCAACTTGGAATCAGAATACAACTGGTAGTGCAGGTACATTAACTACTGGTAGAACTATTGGAATGACAGGTGATGTAGTTTGGACTTCTCCTTCCTTTGATGGTTCAGGAAATGTAACAGCAGCGGCCACTATACAGAATGGTAGTATTACAGCAGCAATGTTAGAATCAACTAACGCAATTGCTAGTGGACTAGATAATTATGTTTTGAGTTATAATCATGCAAGTGGTAATTTCACTTGGGTTTCACAAACAGCCGGACAAATAACAACAGAAGAAGTTCAAGATGTTGTAGGGGCGCAACTTGTCACTAATGGCTCACATTCAGGTATTACTGCAATATACGATGATGCCAATGATGGTGCAATTGATTTGTCAGTCGGTACACTAAATCAAGACACTACGGGAACAGCAGACCATGTCACAATCACTAACAATGCATCTACAAATGAGAATAATAGAATAACATTTGTAGAAGATGCATTAGGTGCTGGTTCAAGAGGATTAGAAAGCGATGCAGACTTACATTACAATCCAAGTACAGGAACAATAACAGCAACTACATTCTCCGGTGCATTATCAGGTGCATTGACCACAACATCAATTGTTTCCACTAGTAATGGTGACATTGCTATTACTCCGAATGGCACAGGAAGAATAGCAACAAGAGGTACTAATCCTGTTAAGATTTATCCTGATACTGGCGCACCTACTACACAAAATGCTACACAGGCACAATCTGATGGAATTAGACATGAGTATGGTAAGAACACATTAACAAATCTAACAGATGGTTCTACAGGTGCAATAAATGTAGCACCCACTAATTCAGTAAGTGGTGGTACTAGTTCCTATAGAGGAATAACAGGGACAGTTCACATTGATAGTGGTAATGGAAATTTCGTTTATACTGAAAGATTCATGGCTAACTCAAAGAATGGAACTGCTTGGGATAACCAATCTTTCGGTGCTATTTACAATTCTGCTACAGTACCATTTGAAGTGAAATTTGAAGCAGAAAGTGATGAATTGAATTTACAGGTGGTAAATAATACAGGTTCCACACAATCAATAACTGTGTGGCATGACCTTACATTCTTCCCATCAGTTTGATAAAGGAAAACGAAACAGCAGTAAATGAAAACTCATGATGGATAGTGAAATCGTGGTGATTAAATGGCAGAAAAGGACTTCTTTGTAAGAAAGGGATTAATCGTAACTGAGGATATAGAACTCGGTCATGCTAGTGATACAACAATAGCGCGGTCTAGTGCTGGTGTAGTCACTATTGAAGGTGCGGCAATTTTAACCGAATCATCCTCTAACACCCTTACGAACAAGACACTCACAACACCCGTCATCAACGCAGGTTCTGATGCAGAAGGAGACATCTATTACCGTAGTTCAGGTGGAGCATTTACTCGTTTGGCAAGAGGGTCTGATAATCAGACTCTAATGATGAATGGTAATGTTCCTAATTGGGAAACAGTAAGTGCTGGTGGTAGCGGTGATGTATCAAAGGTAGGAACGCCAGCAAATGACCAAATTGGCGTTTGGACGGGAGATGGAACACTTGAAGGTAGTTCTAAGTTTACCTTTGATTCATCATACAATATGTTAATTGGTGGTGGAGCAGTATACCCAAGAATAAAATTAGCAGGTAATAACGGATTCATTTATTTTGCAGACAATTCAGGCACTCCTGTAACAAAAGCAAGTGTTGGTGTAAATGGTACAGATTTCTATATCAAAACATTCCCATCAGATACAGAAAGATTGAGAATTACTACAAATGGTGAATGGGGAATAGGTGGTGCTAATTATGGAACAGATGGTCAAGTATTAACTTCTCAAGGGTCTGGTGCTGCGGTACAATGGGAAGATGCGCCAAGTGGTGGTGCTTCTACTATTGGTGCATTAACTGATGTGACAATGGATGCTACTAATTTCGTTGATGGTATTCTTATTCAACCAAATAGTGATGGTTCAGCACCAACAACAGGAACACTAAGTAGTGCAACAGAAAACATTGGTATTGGTAAAAATGTATTCCAAGATTTAACAAGTGCAGACTACAATGTAGTAATTGGGCCAGATGCAGGAATGAATATTACTTCGGGTGGTTACAATGTATTAGTTGGAAGAGAGACAGGACAGTATCTTACTACTACAACTAATACAGTAGCAATAGGTGATAATGCAGGTAGATTCAATACAGGTGGAAGTAACACATTTGTTGGAACTAATGCAGGTAAGAGGGGAACATCAGGCGCAACATCGAATAACACGATGATTGGATTAAGTGCAGGTGGAAATAACACAGGTGGAAATAACACAGTCGTTGGTCATCAAGCACTTGCTTATGGTGCAGGTGCAACAGATACAGCAGTTATGGGCTATTATGCAGGTCAAGACCTTACAGGAGCAGGAACTGTTGCAATAGGAAATAAAGCCGCACAACAAGCAACATCATCTGCTTATAGTGTAATAATTGGTTATGAGGCTAATGATACGGGCATTCTTACAGGTTCAAGAAATGTCGGCATTGGAATGCAATCAATGAGAAATGCAACATCAGGTGCAGACAATGTAGGTATTGGGCCTGAAACCTTTGGAAGTGGAGTATTAACAGGAGAGAATAACATTGCAATTGGTAAAACTGCACTAAAGAAATCTACTGCCGCATATTACAATGTAGGAATTGGATATAATGCTTTAACAGAAAATCTAGATGGAGAAAAGAACATTGCAATAGGCGGAGATGCTTTAGCAACAAATACCGCAGGTGATTATAACATCGCCATTGGCTATCAGGCCGCAAATGCACTAACTTCTGATATGGGCATAGTCGCTATTGGATATGGTGCTGGTAAAACTGCGGCATCTTCGGCAGGGAATGTTATTGTAGGACACCGGGCTATGGAAAATGATTCAACCGGAGGTTCAAATGTAGCAATTGGTCATATGGCGGGATATAACACAGAAAATATGTGGACTTCTGTTTATGTCGGATATGCGGCGGGATATGGTACTAGTGGTATAGCCAATCAGGGAGATAGTAACATTGGTATTGGGTATCAAGCACTTTACTCACATTCAACCGGAACTAAAAATGTAGCCATAGCAAGGGCCGCATTACTGGCAACTACCACAGGTTCAAGAAATATCGCCATAGGTGAAGGAGCCTTAGAGTTCCCTGATACAGAATCAGACAACATAGCAATTGGAATAGATGCTTTAGGTGGGGCTATTAATGGTGGAGAATACAATGTCGCCATTGGAAACTATTCAGGAGATGCCTTAACATCAGCAGATGGTGTAGTATCAATAGGTCATCAAGCAGGAACAAGTTTGACTACAGGTTCAAAATGTGTGTATATTGGTTATCAAGCAGGTAAAGACACTACTACTTCACAAGAAAACATAGGCATAGGAGACCAAGCATTAGAGAACAATGTGGATGGTGGCTCAAATGTAGCAGTAGGACATTATGCTTTACAAGATTGTGCTGATGGCTACAATAATACTGCCATCGGTGAAGATGCTGGGATGGAGGTAACTTCGGGTCAAAGAAATGTAGCAATAGGTAGTGACTCTTTGAGAGTTGCAACTACAGGTCATAGGAATATCGTTGTTGGTGCTGAAGCCGGAAATAACATCTCTACTGGTTCTAACAATGTCGTCATAGGTGCGGCTGATGTTACGGCTGATGCAGACGACCAATTGAAAATTTCATCAGGAGATGGAAGCCCTGTATGGATTGAAGGCAACTCAGCCGGAGTAGTTCTTGGGGCATTAACTCCTATGTTCTATGAAAGGGCAGAATTAGATACAAATGCTGTTGATTTTAGAGTTCCAACTGTTCAGAGTTCTAGTGCTAATCCTAACGGTTATCCTATGCCATTTGCAGGGACAGTATTAGCGGCAACATTCTTGTTTGCAGGTAGTGCTATTACTACATCAGGAAATTCAAATACAATAAGAATAAGAAAGAATGGTGGTTCAAGTGGTGGCGATATTCAAGAATTTACTTTCAATGAAGGAGATTTGACTAATACTAATGGAACTCAATACACTCTTGTTAAAACAGGTTTAACTTTCTCGTTTAGTGCAGGTGATATTCTACAATGTAGAAGACAAAGTGGTTCAACTGATTTGAATAACTCACAATGTCTTCTTTGGGTTAAGTACAATCTATGAGGTGATTAAATGGAATGGGATGAATTAAGAGGAATTAGACAAGGGTTAATGAAAAAAATGGATATATACCAATTAGCAATTGTTTATGCAGGTCTAACTAACGCTCAACAAACAGAACTACAACAATACAGGCAAGATTTACTAGACTTGCCACAAGATTATGAAACTCCACAGGAAGCGTATGATAACATACCAACAAAACCTGAATGGATGGTGAACTAAAATGGCACTAAGAATAGAATATGAAACGAACTACGGAATAACATGTGAGTATGCACATTGTATCATTAGAGATGTTAGTGTGCAAAAGAAGGTAATAGAGATTCTAGATACTGAAAATGAGACTAGCATTACTAAATTATTTGAAGTAAGGTACAATGGTCTTGTGTTTGCTTCAGAAGGAGCGTATGAAGACGATGCATCCCCATTAGGAGGATTCAACTATACCTTAGAATTAGACGATGCGGGAAGTAAACAGCAATACAACATAGTCAAGCAATGCTATTTACATTTGAAAGAACAAGACGGTTTTACTGATTCGGATGATTGTTAGACTAACACACCGATGAATCTTAGAATTCTTTCCAATCTTGGATTAACTTCCAATGTTATTCCATACTCATCTTCATTCATTATTACCCACATCTTCTTCCCAAAAATAGTCATGTACTCTATCCAGTAATTTGCGTTGAGTTTCTAGATAGTCTCTCCATATTGGTTTTCTAAGAGCCTTCTGATAGGCTTCAATTTGAGCCTCCCAATAATCCCAATCCCAATCGGGGTTTTTTTCCTTTGCTGTTTTACCACCTTTCTTACTGTCCTGAGAAATCTCTTCCCATCCCCCTCGCCATCAACAGTTTACTTTTTGCACCACCTAGTATTTGTTATTTGTCATTAAACTAATGAAAAGACGATTAGAAAAGAGGAATATCAGAATTTCAAAAGTGGAAAAATCCGGGTTTGAGAAGTTCATAAACCCCCAGAACCTTGTTTACTCATACTAAACACGATTAGTTTAATTAAATAGGATTACTCCAATAGTTTAATTGAAAATGAATTCGCCATTAAAATGCAATATGCAACTTTATGGGAAACCAAAAAAAAAGTTGGCCCTATGGCCGGAATCAATTTTCCGACCATAAGGCATTACATTCTCTACATTGCCAAATGAAAATTTCATTTGTAGAGCCAACATAGACGCCTTTGATGCGTCTAGGTATTGTTTTCATATTGCAAAATTTGCATGATTCATGTAGGGCCATTGTTTCGCGCCCTTTCTTCTGCAATCAAATTATCCATGTATTCTTCGATAGTATTTTCATCATACTTACTGCTACCAAAAGCAGCGAAGAATAGCAGGGAAACGACTACAATAAAGAAAAGCCAAACAACAACTTCAGTCCAAGTTAGCATTTACCACTCAACCTCCAATGTTTTTTCCACTTCATTCTCAATAGAATATCCCTTTACTGACTTATTTTCCTGTCCGTGTTTCCACAGGTCATATACTAATTGACAGTCTTTGAGACAATACTCTGCTACTTGAGTATATCCCCCTGATTTCCATACTAAAGGAGCCTCTTCACTAGTCATTATTTTATCAGAACCTAAAGTATGTTGAACTAAATTAGATAGAGTGAACCTCTCTCCATGTTCTTTATTTAGAATTCTACTTGTATCTATGTATGCTTTTTCATCTAGATATTTCTTAATGCAATAAATGTCTAATGCATTCTTCAATACTGCTAAATCGAAATTGACTATGTTATGTCCTAGTATTTTTCCACCCTTCTGAAAGTGGTCATCTAAATCATACTTCAACTGTGAAATAGGTTTAACTGTCACATTACCCTTAGCCAAATCATCTACTTGTTTGTCAATGTAGATTGTTCCTACATCTCCATCCCAAGTACAGATTGTAGATACTTGAAACATGTGAGTATTACCCCACCCGCCTATCTCGTAAGAGTAATTCTTAGTTTCCAAGTCTAAGGCTAAAACGCTCATTCTTCATCACTAGACCAAAGTTTAGATATTTTCTCTGTCTTAGACTTTTCAGGGTCAGGAGCCTCAGTAGTATTACTTCTAACGATAAACGCTACTAGTTTGTCTGCACCAACATTAATCATGGTAGCCAACTCCCATCCTTCCTTACCATAGGTATTCAATGATTCTATGATTACCTTTGGGCCTTCTGCAACATCAAACACTAAATATTGGTGTTCATTTTCTATTCTTGTCATTTTCTATTCCTCTTTCTTTAATCTAACATATGGTTGTCCTGACCCCATTTTTCTTGTGTCAAACAACTTTTCGATTCCCTTTTTCCAGTAGCGGTAGATTGTAGCCTGTCCTCTTCCCGTTGAATTTTTCACTTGATTTAGCAATGTAGCCTTGTGAATCCATTCTCCCTCTATTACTAGTGGTTGTCTGTTTACAGTTCCTCCCTTTTCTAACAATGAATTGTATGCTGTAATGAAATCATTTGTTTTGCTTTTCTCTTCAAGAGTAGCCTTTTCAGCCCTTAGTGCTATGTCAAGCCACGATACCAACGATTTATAGCATTGTCGGGTTAGACTAGATGCTTGATTTACATGTCTAGCAGTCACAATATACCGCTTACTCTTGTCTTTCATATATGCTGATTCTGCAATACAACATAGAACTGATATTCTAGTCATTGTTCCTAGCATTCTAGTAATGAAATTACTCGCAATATCCATAACTGCGGGTCTAGTATTTGTAATATGATTACGCATTTTCCATGCTTCATTCTTCAATGCATCATTAAATCCCTTACCGAACTTAATTGTTGTTTCAGGGTTTGAACCATTTTCTTCGTAATGTTCTTTCAACGCATCATAAATTTTCACAAATTCATTACCATGTTTAACTATTGGTAAATCTCTATTTTCGATAGTTCCAACCGCATCTATCCATTTGTCTCTCATTTCATCTTGAAGTGAAATTGGAACTTCAAATATGAAAATCAAACATCTCTGCATGATTCCTTTTTCAGCAATCAACTTAGCAAGAGTAGTTGGAATATATGTGGTAGCATACAAACTTCGTTGGCTTCTGCATTCCATCATTCCTCCATTCAATAATCGCTTAGGGATAATCCAAGATGAACCCCACTTACTGTTAATCATTTTATTGAAATACATCACAGTATTTTCTTTGTGTTGTGATTGCTTGAACACACCTGAATACTCAAATTCGTCATATGCAACTATACCATCTCCTTCTAGTTCACCCCATATCTGTTCAGGAACCTTAATTGTGCTAGGTCTGCCATCATCGTCTTCAACTACTTCATCAACCATAGTCATAGAACCTACTAATCCGGCATCGTTAATATCTGCTGCTTCACATGTAGTAAAGTAAGATTCCCAAGCATCCTCCTTAGTCAATGGAAATCCTTCAATTGATAATGGATATTTTTCATTTAATTCATCAAAGACATATTTACAAATAGGGCCATAAAAATTCCACAATTCAGATTTACCAAAACCTGATGTTTGCATCCATAGAAAATGAACTCTAGTGTCATCTCTTCTAGGGCCACCGGGAACAGCAACCATATCTTTGCATAGTTGCCCTAACAGATTAAAAAAAGTAATTGCCGCAGGTATTCCATTATACATGGAAACCTTTGTAGCGTCATTTGTATATTCTTCTACCACCTTTGGTAGTTTGTTTTCCCTTCTAGCCGGAAGGGATTCTCTTTCTTGTAGGGCTTCATAATACAACCTTTCTATTTCATCTTCACTTACATTTAATTCATTCTTATCTTTCATTTATATCACTATTTTATCCTCTGAATTTAGAGTATCAATTATTCGATTGGCTAATACATTACCAAAACCATCTAACATTTCTATTTCTGATGGAAGTGCTTCACCAATTTCCATTAAGGAACCGAACTCATCCAATAGTATCTTGGCTTTCTTTTCGCTGATTCCCTTGATTGTCATTAGAACATCTACTCTCAAGTCAGTAGTTGTTATTGTTTTCTGTTTAATTATTCTAGGAGTATGAATAGGTCTGTCATGTGGTTGCATTTTACATACAACACAAATCATTTCAGCCGCAGTTTGTGCATCTTTGAACCAAAGCAATGAACAATCTGTATCTAGAATAATCTTTCCCATTGCACCGTAAAATTTCTTCTTGAGCATTACGCGCAATGTTCGTCTGTTAATATTGGATTTGTTATGTTTTACATTTTGTCTGAAAGCAGCATCAAATGACCCATAGACAATTACTAGATTATTTGGATAGTTTCTATCCATGTTATCTAGTTGATTCCATAGTCTCTTATTGGTCACAGATTGTAAGAAATCAAAGGATGACTTTGCTTCAAAACAAACATCACCGAAAACATAGTCTCCAACTTCTAACCATTCTTTCTGCATTTTGATATTATATTCTGATGCTTTTTTAACAACATGTTCTGTCAAATCAGAATGTTCTCTACTATCAATTACTAATCTAGTCATTCGTAGAACCTCCAACATTTACCGGGGCAATACCCCTGTGGAATAAGAACAGTAGTGCAACCCGGAGCATGGTATCCTTTGTTCACAATACCTGCCACATATCTTCTTGTCTTAGGTGCATCCCAATCCAACCAAATATCATCTTGAGATGCAATAGTTTCTAATTCATTCATGATAACATCAATCAATTTTTGTTTATCTTCTGCTCCTACTTCTCTTTCACCCATAGTTAGTAAATCCCGATACCATTGAACTAGATATACTCTAGACATATGACTTGGATTTTCCACCATTATTGAATTATGTAAACAAGGTATGATTGGTAGTTTTCCAATAGGAGTTGGAATTTCTATCTCTACATTAACTTGTTCGATTGGTGCAACTTCCGGCCATTGAATTTTCTTCTTACCGAACCTTTCAGGAAGTCTAAGAGATACAAGCATTTTGTTTTGTGCTGCTTCTTTGATAGTATCTAATGTAATTCTTTTCGGATTAACAGGCATACAATAATAGCCATCACTACTCAAATTCAATGTTTGTGGTATTCTGCGTAGTCTGTTTGTCTGTATTCCACTACTATCTAGTGTAGGATGGTCTGCTGCTAGTTTCCCGTAATAATTTTGAATACTACGAATATCCTTAGCGACTTCACCAAATGCTATGATATGAAATCCCTTCCCACTAAATAATGGTCTGAACATTATATCTTCATCTAGAAATTTCTTTGATACACTAAGGAAATCTTCGTAGGCTTTCTCCAAAGGCTCATCATGAGCATCAAAATCTAAAAATATTCTATCTAATATCACAGATGAATCTATCTTAGTATTCTCATTAACCACAGCAAAATCATATACTGTCGTATAGCAATTCATTTTTCCATTGTAGGCATTAACCCAATCAATGAATTCTTCTTTACTCTTCACTATCTGCCGCTTCATCTGTCGAGCGTTCTTCAGATGGCTCCCGGCCCATACTTCTCTCGGAAATTTCATTTTCATTCACCTCATTCTTATCGCCAAAACTAACTTTGGCTTGCATTAATTCTTCTTTCACTAAGTCTGCGACTTTCTCAGATATTTTATTCATTATCTCATCATAAACATCTTGTTTCCAAACCAATTCCAATTTCTTTTCATGGCTCATTTCGTTGTATATGGTGTTGGATATTTCTTCTACTATACCTTCCATATTCAACAGACTTGCAAAAGTCCATTCTCTTTCATTCAATAATTCTCTTATTCTTTCTATCATTATAACCAACCGTCCATTTGTGCTGAATCACATATTCCATAAAAACTACAGTATTGAGGACATGTGTATGAAGAAAACTTCGTTGGAAATAAGCCATCTTGATATGCCAATACCAACTCACTTATGTTTTTCATCATTGCAGTTGCACTAGCCTTCAATACTGATTCAGTATAGAAATGATTTGACGCAGGGAAAATCCAACCCCAATGAGTCACAGGTATATCAGGGTCTAATCCATTTTCAGTTAGCATTTCATCTGAGCAAGATTCTATGACATATTTGTAGAATGCCATTTCTTTTCTCATCTTACTCTTATTGCCATCTTTCCACATGCCAGTTTTTAACTCCATCAATACATATCCATTGGCTTCTCTATCATAGTAAATCCTATCTATGATTCCTTGAAGATGAATAGTATAATCCTCATGAAGATGAACATGTGGGAAATCTGCCCTGTCAATAGTGACTTCTGCATCTAACAATACTTCATTACATACAGGAAGAAAATATGGTTTATCTTCTTCAGTAGTTTCCATAAATCTATTCGCATTGAATACTGCTAGTGTTTCATACTGGTCAATATAGTCGTCTATAGGATAGAGACTCAAACAGTAATCTGCTAACTCTGAATGAGTCATGTTTTCTGCTTTAGCAATATCAAATTGTTTGAAGAAATCTTCGTGCGAATTATGAATAATACTTCCCTTCATCATTGCTTCAGTTTGGTCTGTTGGTAATCCATCTATTCTGCTAAACTCATATTGCTTGGGACACCAAACGAAAGTTCCTAGTGATGATTTTGTTATCTTCAAAACGGGGTCATTCAACCCTGCTTCCCAAACATATGTGTATGGTCGCATATTACTCATTCCAAATCCACTCTCCTTTACTTATTAGTGTGTAGTGTTTTGACCTACCTAAGATATTAACCAATTCTCTTGGCGTCACATGATATGATTTTTTCATGTTTAGTAGGTGGTCAAATACTTCTGTTGTTGCAAATTCCCTGTTTTCAATTGCATATTTTTCTATTTCTATTCTCGCTAATTTATGTCTCATATTCGTATCTCCTTTTTCGTCCATTTATTTCTATTTGAATAACCTAGTTTCTTTATTCTAGCCATAACAGTTTCTTCTGTTCTAGGTGTTTTGTGATAATTATGTCGTAGACAATAGAACAACGCAGTTGCTCTTGGTGACTCGCCCTTCTCTTTCATGAACAGACATACATACTTCAACAATGCAGTTTCCATATCATTCCATCCTTTACCTCTTGGCATCAGGGTCGCCTCCTTTCAACGGTACACTTGTGTATGTCTATAATTGTCCCATAACCAACCTCTTGTATTGGGCTTTTATATTCCCAAGTAGAACCGCAGTAAGGACACGAAGTCTTGACTGTTCTGTAAGGCACAAGAGGTTCTCCACGCTCTTGTGCTTGTAACCACCAATACTTGTTGAATGACATCAGGGTCGCCTCCTTTCAGATTCATTATAGGGGGCGTGAAACCACTTAGAGAATGAATGCCAACCGTCTGTGCGTTTAACCTGTATGCGCCTCCAAGCCCCTTGATACTCATAACGATAGGTTCTAGGCCCATCACCGAAGTTTTTTGACCACTCGCCGCCATAATTAGGTCGAGGGGAAAGTTTCCAAATATTCTTCTGCCCTGCTCCCCATACCCTGATTTTCCTAGTATTAGCCGGGAGACTATAAGTGTGGAGAGGCATTATTCTTCCTCCAATTGTTTCATGTATTGTCTAATATTAAATGTAGTATTATATCTCCATGCTAGTTCTATCTTATCTGTTCTCTTCAAAACCATTCCTCCAAATTTCTTATGTTCCTATCTCTAGTTATTTGTAGGGTATCCCAACCCATAGCATTGAAGATAGGTTCTGCCTTCTTCACTATTGTTTCTGCATAGAATCCCCAATCGGGAGTGTAATTAGCAAAATCACTTTCATTTACTCCTGATACATAATGAGGAACAGTAGCCTTTCTAGTGATAGGATGAATGTATGTTTTTGACAAATTCTTAATTCTCAGAAATAAATATGAATCTTGAATTGGTTCATTGTTATGAGTATTGTAGAATAATGTTCCTTCTACTCCTTCTTTTATTGAAGGTCGTTTACCATCCAATGTAAGATAATTAGGAAGATTACAGCAAGGTATTCTTTTTTCTTGAATCAAATCATTTAGATGCATTACAGAAGGCCAGTTATTTTTCTTACAATTAGTGCATTTAACTTTGAATCTTTCTTCTCTAAATCTAGTTCTCTTAGTTATTTGTGATAGTGGAATTTCCCCATTCAAAACTTCTCTATATTTTTCATGTAAGAAATTTACAATTTTACTTTCACTATCTCCATTAACCCACATTCTCAATATAGTTAATTGAATTTCTTTTGCTAGATTTGTTTGAGAAATCCTTTTTGCAGTAAATCCTGTCATTACAAATTCAGGATTGTCTAGATACTTTCCATCTTTCCAATTAATCAATCCGGCATTTCTATTCTTTGTTATGCCTACTCCTAGAGATTGATAGAATTTTTCAAACTCAAGATTAATTGGATGATTTTCTAAATTCAAAATATTAGGAAATGATTTCCTAACATGTTTGTTTAATTTAACAACCATTTTTTCAGCAGTTTTTATACTATCTACTTCAACATAAAGTGAATCTGTGTGACCATAAACTACCTTCATATTAATTCCCCCAAATTATCCATAGCAACATAAATTACATACAATATACCAAAAGCCCATATCGCTTTCCAAGCGAAAAATACAGCAAAATTGTATTCTCCTTTCTTGAAGGGGCCGTTTTTCACAACATGTTCCAATACTTCTGAGATATGTCTTAATCTCATTCTGAAATAAGATTCATGTTTTATTACAGGTTTTTCTTCATCAGGAATAGTTTCTAAGATTTCCACCTGTCCTATTTGCGCTGAACGAATAGGCATCATATACACCTACATTGTATTATCTTCATGCTAATTCCTCATGACCACACATAGGACAAATAAAGACTCTAACACCATCTCTCCATATCATCCTAACATTTCTTATCAAGTCATCATTATCACACAAAAGACCGGGACAAATACCACTCATCATATCCACCCGAATAATTTTGCCACTACTATAACACTCAACAAAACATTAACAAAACCTACAATAGTTCTTGTCAATGCTAGACTACCTACATGTTTTTCTGACCACTTATCAATATCTTCACCATTCATTCATATTCCTCTTTTATATTCAATACAATCCTTGCAAAGATACTGCCTCTTTCCATGTTTATATTTCTCTATTCCTATTTTACATTGTTTACATTTTATGTATAGAATTCCCATTATAGTCGCCTCACTTCAAATGCTGCTTCTCTAATAGCCTCTCTAGCACTAGCAGTAATACATGCAGCCAAATCTAAATCTGCCCAACCATATCCTTTGTATCCAATTATACCATAGAAAGAAGCCATCAATCTCTTGACGGCCAATTGATTATTATTCCACTTGTTATATTCATCATCAGAAGTAGACTCTTTCATCATCTTCTTGTATTTGTTTCGTAAATCCATTAGATTCAATACAGCGCGTGGAAGTACGCCTAATTCATCTGTCTTGAAATATCTCATATCTGTTTTTTCACAGTCAGAGAAATCTCTTGGAGTTTCTAAATTGACTGCAAATTTTGTTGGAATATCTGAACGAGTTTCCCAAGAAATATTCCTCGCTATCATTACTGAAGGATATAGTGCTGCGAAATCAAACGCTGCTACATTCTTATGTAATCCATTTGTTCTCTCAACTGTTGGGTCATATATCATGGCCCCCTTGTAATGTCCCGTAGAGGCATCCTTAGACGCTGTTCTAGGCTTCCAATTAGCGTTCCGCATAAAGAAGACACTAGCCATGTTTGAAGCGTAGAAACACGCATCATATGGAGCCGCTAGAAGCGACTGTAATGCTATTATTGCTTCAGTAGTATGATTGGTTTCATCTATCAATTTAATTAATCGCACATCTTGTAATGCATAAGTCAAGTAATTATATCTATCTTCTAACCAACCTCTAGCAAAGAATTCATTCTTATCAGGGAACTTCTCACTAACTAACTTCTTCTCACCTAGAACTGTTTCTGCAACATAATCTAATGCTAATGAAGGCAATGTTCCTTTCTGAGCATCATTCCATTGGCGTTCAAATGCCAAATCTAGTGGTATTGTCACTAGACCCTTGACTGGTTGATATGCAGGTGAATATCCATTCACTTTCTTATTACTCATGGCAACATTGTTATTGCTCCAATAAACACCTGAAATCTCATTAAATGGTGAGAGTAATCGAATATCTATCTTATGATGGACTGCTCTTTCAATTAATTTAGGTAAATCGAATTTCCATCCAAACCATGAGATTAACATGTCAGGGTCTTTATCCACAGCATGTGCGAGGAATTTCGCAATCATCTTTGATTCTGAACCTGAATAAATCAATGTAGAATTACTATCATCTACTATTGGTGTATCAACTAACATAGTTTCTTTATCAAACTCTTTTGGATACCAAACAAATGTTGTGTATTCATCATCTTGGTTGTCATACATTACAATGCATGTAATCTTACCATCATGTTTTCCACCTTGTTGCCATTCCATATCCCAATACCATTTTCGCATAGATGATTCATTAGAATCTGATTCGTGTTCAACAGCATACTTGTAATGATGTGAAACATCAGATTCGTATGTGACTACACCATTTCTATTGAAATAGGTTGCAATGTTTCTAGAATATCTAGGATGATTAGGAGTCCAATGAATTCTAGTTATTGAATTCCCTTCTAGATTTACACTATCTGAATCCAAACATTCTATGCGAATAGAGAATGAACCATTCCTGTCCCTTCCTTGAATAGCGGGGCTACCTGATTTCTTCCATTTATCTATTGCGTCTTTATCCACAAACATATATGGACGAAATTCTGAGTAATCAACGATTTTGGATTTCCCTTCACCGTCTTCTCTCCAACGGAGTCCTATTCCTCTTTCTAATTGACTGATTATCATTCTTCCTCACCCCAAAAGAATTCATACATCATTTGAACAAAATCTGAATTATTGATATTCTGTTGAACCATTTCAAACACCATTATTGATTTTCTATCATATTCTTCTTTATCCATATTCATCTCTCCAAGTATGGTGCTTTGACTAACATTCTGTTTCTAGATACAAATAAGATTGGTGCTTCATCTTTCATGTAAATGGAAACTCCATTCTTCATGAACTTGTGGAAGGTTCCACAGAATTCTACAGTAGCACATTCTCCTTCTTGTTGTATTGTATCAACAACCGTTTCAATTTTGTCTAAATTATTTCTCTCACTAGATATTACAAATATTCCATTAGATGTATCAAACTTGAACTTTGCATTGTTTACTGCATCACATGCTTTACTAGCATTCGCCAAATCATCTGCTATGACTATTACACTACTTTCAAAGGTTGTCTTACCAAAGGTAGGCATCACACCTTCTTCAACAATATTATCGGGTAGTGAAAATTCCTTCAACCTTGTTATCGCTGCTATACCGGGATGCTCCAACACCTTCGGTATTTTTGCCTTAGTGGTTTCACTTTCTAGAGTAATGTAATCTCCAACTACTAGAGTGGTTTCATCATCACCGAATGGCTTGAGATATTTTGTAGTCTTGTCTATATCAAAAACAACACTCTTTATTTTCGTGTTTTCATGTTCTATCAAATCTACACCAATTTTACACACAGTAGAATGGTCTGCATTGTAGATGAACAATACATCATCATCTATTTCTGCATATGCAAAATTAGATAGTTGTCCGTTTTTTGCTGTCAAACCATTGTGATATTTCCCCTTAAGAGAAACTAATTCTAATGCTTCAACTAATTCTTTTCCTTTTGTTTTTATCTTCATTTTATCTCTCCGTTAATTTAATTAGTATTCTATTTATTTTTTTCAGTTTAGTATTGGATACTTTGCCAATGTATTTCTTGAATCTACTTGTATCGTAGGATTTTATGTGTTTCACTAACACATATGAATTTACCCTTTTATTTGATTCAAAGGATTTCTTGAAATACTTTTCAGGCAAATCAATTTTTACTGCTCTTCTATCAAATTCATACTTACTTTTCGTAGTGCAAATAGCGACAATCTGTGTAGATGACATTTCGTTATTACTTAGAATAACAACAGGGCGTTGCTTAGAAGGGTCAGTTTCAGAACCATATTCGTGACCTATACCGCCACTAATATCAGCAATCCAAACTTCTCCTTGTCTGTAGACTTGACTTGTCATCCCCTGTTGAAGTCTTACTTCATCAGCAATAGTCCATTCACGACTCATTCTTCTCCCTCATTGCATCCTTCAATACAATGAGCATAAGCAACTCCCCAACCATCATCATTGTATTCTAATTCTGCGGGGCCACCGCACAAATAACATACTACATTGTTCGGATTCATTCTTCTCCCTCTTTCATTTTTTCAAAATCTTCGGGTGACATGAATCTTGTTTCTAATAAAGACATACCAAGTAATATCGCTTGGGGATTAATCATTCCCAATCTAGTTGGTATTACTATCATACAGTCACAAACATCACAACATCTACCTTCATATGGGGCAGCATTGTTTCCATGTTTCCAATACACATTACCATTTTCATCTTTTCTTTCTTCTATTTCTCTATTACAAATATCACATTTCATTTTCATAACCTTCATTTTCATAACCTACTGTCTTCCTTTGGTATTCAAATAATCAATAATCGCATTAGCACCTGAAATTATCTTTTCAAACTTAGTATCAATAAGAGTGGGAATAGTCTTAACTTCTAAGGGAATTACATATTCAGGATTATCTATATTAACAAAATGAACCTTATCCAACTCGCCATTAGATTCTAACCAACTTTTTACTTGTTTACATGGCCCACACCATTTAGCAGTATAAATTGTAAATCTCATATTCCACCTTCTATTGAATATTCAGTTGCATAGTAATAACTGGATAAATTTCCGGGTATTTTACCCATATCTAGTAATAAATAACCAATATCTTCCAATATTTCTTCATATCTAGGTCTATCTTCTTCGGGTATATTCTTTTTTAATTCGTCCCAATCTCTTATCATTGCAAGATATGATACATCAAAACCACGCATGAATATTGAAAAAGCACGGTATAATGCTAAATTCTCACCAGTATACTTCAAATCCAGATTTTCTTTACCAATTTTCTCTTCTGTCATTCTTCTTCACCATTGAATTTACCGATTTTAATTTCAGGAATTCCAAACCACTCATTAGGCTTATCTTCATACACACGGAATATAGTCCATGTTCTTCCGACAGCATCCGAATTAGTTTTACAACTAACTAACTCAGCAATATAGTCTGTGGTCTTGCCACGCTTCAATTTCTGAATTTCAATCATTTGCAGCATTCTTTGTGGAGTATTCTTGTGCCAATCAGGTTCCCAACGGGAAGGCCCGTCAGACAAATTAGCACTATCATAGATAGGTTTGAAATGAGTGATAATAAATCTATGAGTATTCAATGCCATAAACAGGTTTTGAATCTTCAAGTATACATCATTTCTAATCTTCCATTGGAAGGGTTTCACCGTCAATTTAATTGTATCTCGGATTATACCTTGTTTTCCTTGTCTCATGTTTACTAATGATTCACGCATTATATCGCCTGAACCATCGTATACCTTATCCATTCCATCAAGAATAACTGCCTTTACATTTCCTTCAGCAATCATTTCTTTCGTTTCGTCTAGCCATGCTATACAGTTCTCAAGAGTTTCATCCCAATCATATGAACCATCTGCTCTCAAAACATTTGGCACATAAATATCTATGTTCTCATCTCTATCCCATGCAGAATCCCATGTAGGTGTAGCACCTTCATCCAAATCGAGATAGCGAACAACCATTCCCTTCTCAATTTCTTCATCAGTTCGACAATCCATTGCCAATCCCGATTTCCCATACTTGGGTTGGGCTACAATAGAACACAATAGGAACTCTTTATCCCTATTCAGTCGTTCTAATTTCTGCGCTCGTATAGCGGCTCTTCTTTCTTCGTATGTTTTCTTTACTTTTTCAGTTGTATTTTTCGTTAGCATTTTCATCACCATAATATATTACTTTTTCATTTCCCCATGTCTGTAGAATATCATTTAATTCTAGTAGTGTCACCTTCAATCTGATTTCCTTAGAGGAATTAGTATGCAACTTGACCCAAAATTCGCCAGTTTCAAAATTTCTCTTCCAAGTAATAAAATCAATATTGGAAATGTGAATTGCAAAACTGCCTCCGTGAATCACATCATCGGCAATTTTGTATGTTTGGTAGTATCCCTTAGACATAGTTAATCCTCAAAGGTCGAACCATTCAGAATCATCTTCTTCAATGGTCACAATATCTTCGGGAGATTCCCCTCTAACTGATAGAGGTAGTAAACCTGTCACATTGATTGTGACTGGCTGTAGATTACCCATCTCATCTGTTCCTTGAGAAGTTCTGCCTACTACAATTATGCTAGAACCGATTCCGAAATCAATCTCAACATAATCAGGAACCCAACATGTGACTCCACTCCATGCTTGGTCGCCATAAACATCTTCTCCCATATCTGAATTCAAATCATCTATAGTCAGAACTCTATTTCCGTTGGAAGTCTTCTCCATGATAATATTCATCACAGAACCATCTGTAAATACAAACTTATCATTGTATGACTTATCAGCAGCCAAGTTATGATATGCTTCCAAATCAATAAGTGGGCTGTAGTTTTCGTGAGTATATTCCATAATTGCATCTTGTATAGAAGCAATATCTTGTGGTTGTCTCTTCATCTCATTATCATCAGGTAGGTCTGCATTCAATACTAGAGAGTCTACAGTCTTACTAACAGCACCGTGAATTTGGTCTGCGTTGTTCTGATTCAATGTGCATGTGAAGTGAACAAACTCAAATGTCGGTGGAGCGAATTTAACAGGGGCTTCTTCATGCCCTGCCTTTCCTCTGTAGCCGAAGAAATACTTTCCTATCCTTCCATCTACTTCACCGATAAATACTCCGGCTCTTCGCCAATCTGTCTTAGGTAGTGGCTTACCGTAGTTCTTCTTGTTCCAATCTGCATCCAATGTGTTAATTGGAACCAACCATTGACCGTTATCCAATTCTGCGTGGTTGTCAGGTAGAGTAGATACAGATATTACCTTCTCTTCCCCTTCAAACATTAATCGCCCTTCATAGACGGTATCATTATCTTCGTTTTGCATCTCTGTGAAAAGAGCAACCTTACCCATGTTGTATGTCACATCACTATCTCTGTTGTATTCTGCTACAACCTTGTCTCTCTGAATTGCTCCCATATCTATTGCCTCATCTAGAGAGACAAAGAATCCGTATGCAGATTTGTAGAAACTGTTTGTTTGTGTGTTTCCATTATTTGCATTATCGTCAGCAGTTCTAGCCAATACATTTCTAGCACTAGCAAAATACTGCCTCCATAGCCCCCTCGCTAGAAGGGGTTCTTCAGATGCATTCACATTGTTCTTGGAACAAATTTCCTCAAACTTAGCGATTGCATCTTGCTCAGACATACTGAGCAATTCAGCCGCTTTTCTTAATTCATTTATCATTTCTTCATTCATTTTTTCATTCTCCATTTTTCTCTTACTTTCGTTTTCTCAAATCTTCTAAGTATTCTGATATGGCTGCTATAGCCGCACAAAACCAGAAGAAGTCGCTATTTATTGTCGTGTATCCTAATACATTCGACATACTGCCAACTGCGATTACTATTCCCGCAAGTAGCATCCATTCATGACCGAGTACATTAGTTTCAGTCACATCTTCGATTGTTAATTTACCATCATCATTGGTATCTAACCATGCTGTAATTTTCTTTTTCATTATATCATCTGTCCTATCATCCACGAAGCCAATAACTTCGGAGTCATTCTACTACTACGCCATTCGCATTCGCCAATGACTTTCAAGAATTTGAATTTCTTTTGTTGAGGCATGTCTGTTTTCAAAACAGTATCATGTAAATTGACACAGATAGTATCCATGCCTACCGAACTGTAAATCAAGTCATGCACCTTCTTGAGTGAATTGTCATATTCATTTTGATTGATTAATTGTAATATCTCAGTATAGGGTTGTAGATTTTTGTCAATCTGATTTCTGAGGTTTGAATTGCTTGCATGACATGCCTGTAATTCCGTAAGCCCTCTTCTTAAGTCTCCATGTAGGTACTCTATGAACATTTCTAAATCATCTTTGGAGAAGGTTTTGACCCCCTCTGCTTGAAGCACATTCTCTAATACAGAAATCATGTTTTCATTATCTAGATGATTGAATTGGTAGTTAGCACATCTAGATAGCAAAGGCCCAATTATTCGATGGCGAGCATTACATGTAATTATGAATCTACAATTATCTGCATACCTTTCCATTATTCTCTTGAGAGCATTCTGAGCATCCTTAGTCATCCCATCCATTTCATCAAGTAGAATAATTTTGAATGGTGCTTCTCCTATCTTACTAGTAGATGCAATCTCCTTGATACTGCTTCTAACTGTTTCCAGTTTTCTGTCATCTGATGCATTAATCTCAAAGTAATTATTCTCTAAATCATCTCCTAGTAAATCACTAGCGAGAGATATTGCTGCTGCTGTCTTACCTACTCCCGGTGGGCCAAACAATAGCACATTAGGCATGTTTCTATTTTCTACCCAATGTTCTGCATCAAGAACAAAGTCTGTTTGTCCTATTACATCGCTCAATTTATTTGGTCTATATTTTTCCGTCCATAACATATTATCATTTCCATTATTTTGTTCACCATTGTTTACCAATCAAGTATTCCCGATTGCGGTATTATTGTCTCCAATGGTGATTTTCGCTTTTTCTTCTCTCCCAATTTCAATAGTCTACAATCTGAATTAGTCAATTGTTTCTTTGCATGTTCTTTGAATGTTGAATCTTTCAAAAGAGCATCTAACAAATGATATTCAGAGGGAGACAGCCCTAGCCTCTTGCTTATGCGCGGAATTTGAGAGTATTTTCCACGCTTAGGCATCTCGATTCTTCTTTCCATTCTTCCTGTATGAGAATAAGCCAATATTTCATAGAAGTAATCAGAATCCCATCTTCTCTTTACATTGTAATCAACGAAGATTAATCTATTGGGATGCAAATTAGGAGTAAGCCAAGATATGAATTGCATATCAGGAGGTCTAATCTCCTTCAAAAGAGTTGCAACTTCGTCCCTATTTGGGTTCCTTAGATATTCCAATACTAGTGTGTAAATATCCATGTTGTAATTCATGGGTGCAACTGCTCTAGGAGCAATCTCTTCCATGTTGTCTTTACCTGTCGCTCTTCTCAATTGACATAGGTTGAAGATTGTCTTAGGTACATCTTTCTGATTCTCAGATGTTAGAACAACCTGTCCTCTATATTGAAGAATAGTTTTCTTAATCAAATCTACATTAGGTTTGTAGTTTGACTCAAGTATCAGGATTCCTCTATCTAGGGGAATACTGTAATTGTCCTCAATATCATACTCATTAGCGTAGTATACAATTGGGTTGTTTGAAAGAAAGGTCATTGCCTTTGATGTAGTCTTCTTACTAGACTTACCTACTACAATAATTGCTTTCTTATTCTCATTAGTTATTTTTAATAGACTCATTTCTAATTTTCACTTCCAATATTTGTTCATAACCTATATCACATCTTTCACAATGTACTCTAGCAATGTACCATTTTAATTCGTTTTCATCTTGGGTTCCTAACTGGAAACCAATATCTCGATTGCCACATTCTTGACAACCTTCTTCTATCAATTTGAAAGAATAGCGTTCGATTTTTTCTTGTTCAGAAATTTCATCATTTGGTTTTTTGGAAAACGCTACTCTAATTTGACAGAGGGAACATAACTCTCCTTGAGTTCCTATGATGTTGCATCTAGGGCATAGCATCATATCGCCCCCTTTACTGTCAGTATTTTATCGAATCCCTTTGATGTTAGATGTTCTCCATTTTCTACCATCTTTAGTATCTCATCGAAGGTATACCAATCTATGTTCCCATTCTCTAATTTGAATGAATCTAACATTTTTCTCAGGTTTTCTATTCCTGTTATTCTCAATACAGGTCTTGGTCTATCCTTAGATTCAGAGAGAAGCAATTTAGATTCTATGCTATGTTGTAGCAAACTGCGTTGTACCGCATAAAGAAAATTCTCTTTGCCTCTCAATGAGATTCTTAGTCTAGTTCTATATCCTAGAGAAGTATTCGCATCCTTACTTACAATAGTCTCTGCTTTAGGATGAGAAAGAAAAATTCCTCTAAGAGTGTCTTTGCTGAACACATCTATTGCTATATTTGGTAGTCAATAAATATTGTTCCAACAAACTTGAGTGGTGCTTCTAGCGGGATTTGAACCCGCGTCACCGGGTCGAAAACCCGGTATGATGGGCCATGCTACACCATAGAAGCAAAAGTAGTAGAGAAGATATGGTTCAGATATTATGTCTAGAAGTATCCCATGCTATTATTTGAAGGAGTTTTATCTTTTTACTTTAGCAAACTCTACTGAAATTAATCAGATGATTAACTTGAGTTAATTATGTCGGATAATGTATTGCAATCTACTGCATGTTTATCCTGTCTGATGCGTGTCTTTCTAGGAAATCTCAACCCGTAGTTTCCATCTGCATCTTGTGTTATCAAATCACATGTCACTTCTATTACAAATCTAGGTAAGAAAGTGAACTCTTCATTCTCATATGATTCAACAGTTTTCTTTAGTTCAGTTGTTAGATATGTTAATTCACTATCAGAGAATCCTGTACCTACAGAACCTACTCTAACATATTCATAATCGTTTTTCACAGAAATACCAAATGTACCAAATACATCACTCCGCTTTCCTTCACCATATTTAGCAGAGGTAATAACTACATCTAATTCTATTCTAGGTGGTTTATGTTTCAACCATGAATTACTTCTTTTGCCAATAGAATATGAGGCATTCAAATCCTTAATCATAATTCCTTCAAAACCATGATTAATTGCAATGTTGTATGCTGCTTGTATATCGCCATCATCATATTGTGTCACTCTATGTTCTCTAGGGAAATCCTTCAAATGAAGCAACCTATCCCTGTAGGATTCTTTGGTTAAGAGTTGGTCGAAATACTGAAGCACATCGAATATCACTAATTTAACAGGACAATCTGTGACTGCTTTATCATGGTCTTTTGAATGAACTCTTGTTGCCATTGTTTTATGTGGAGCAGGTGTTCCATCAGGATAAACCGGATAAATTTCTGTATCTAGAATACATGATGTAGCATCAAACTTAGATACTATTTCTACTATATCAGGAAACTGATGAGAAACAACTTTTCCTTTTCTATTGAAAATCATTACATTTTTCTTATTCTTATGAATTTGGTATCTATTACCATCATATTTGAAATCAATAATGTAATCATTAGGTAATTTATCTTTGTATGATTTCGCTAACATAGGTGGAATGAATTTACCATATTTCACCTTAGTTGGTGGAATTACATTAGATTCAAAATATGCCACTAATTCATGAGGGTCATGTAATTCTGCATGGGATAGAACATTGTTCTGTGGGTATCTCTTGTGTAGAGCCTTAATTACTGTTGGTTTACTTACACCATTTCTAGGTGTTCTCAACCAATACCTAACGAACCACTTTAGTTCTAATCCACTCATAGAATTAATCGCTTCAGATATTAATGGATATGAGTTATTACTCATAGAAGAGCAATCTAACTCTAATAGCCTATGAAACTCAGACATAGATATATTGGAATCTTTGTCTTCATACATCATAAACTGATTTAGTCCTTCAGCCAAATCCCCCCATGCTTCTACTTCTGCTTTAATCTCCACTTCAAATACTCCTAGTGCAGTAGCAATCCAACTGATTGCTCTCTTAGAACCAATGTTATTTGATTCAAAATCTAGGCTTAGTATTTTCAATGTTGATTGAACATCAGTAAATGCTGAAAGAGACTCTTCAATAATATCCGCTTTGCCATTATTATTCTCTAATACTTCACACATTCTCGCAAATCTACTCAATGTCATCTTTATTCATCTCATTTATTTTCATTAACGCTTTCGCTATATTTGTAAGTTCATCCATGTTAAATCGGATTCCTTTTCTAGTAGGGTTTCCATCAGAATACAATCTAATATCTACGACTTCTGTATTCCAATATGTTCCCGTTCTAACTAGGATTTCCGATGTAGCATTTCTAGGTACTCTTACTATTGTAGTCCATTTATCATTCGTTGTCATGCCAACCACTCTTGAATTTTTTCATTTCTTTCATTGTTTTGAAATATCTTGGTGACTCCAATTTATCTACTCTGTTTGCTACCCAAATTACGCCACCCAAACTGCTTATCTTCACTATCTCGTATTGTCCTGAATTAATATCAACCATTTCTACTGTTTCAACATCAGGAACTAAACCATAATGTTTAGACAACTCTGTAGAAATTTCATGCATGTGTTCTGCGACATATTTCACTATCAGTCCTCTTTGAATAGGAACTTTAGCATCCACAGTCAAAAGCATCTTTCCTGTTTTATCACATATCCTACAAGCATTCCCCTCACAAATAGGACAGGGAATTTCTGCGGGTAGTGGAGCAGGGAAATTAATTGTCACCGTTCGCTTCATTCATTACCCTTCCATTCCCGATAGTCTATAGTGTAATTCACAGTAATATCGTATGGGAAATCAGGTGTAATCATAGTTGCTTTACCCAAAGAAGGAGCATACCCTTCATACCAAGTGACTCCATCTTGAATCACCATTCCTCTAATCTCAAAGGAATAGTTGTGGAAAACTACTGAATTGTTTACTACTGTGAAACTCAAATGCACAGCAGAGTAATTCACTTTAGAAATCTCTAACCATGTTGTGTTATTTCCTATCTCGATGATAGGTACAGTAGAATTGTTATTGCTAACCACTACAGTATATTGCCCGTTGATTGTTTTCCAATCAGGTTCATTCGTTATTTCTTCATTTCCTAGTATAGAATTAGGGTCGGGTATTGCATCTGCACAACCCGCCATTAAACTACACACAATCATTAACGCTACTATTTTCTTCATACTATTTCCTCTATCAATTGTTCTTCTTCCTTTCTAATACATTCTGCTATGCCATTATCGGTGACTACAACTACATCTCCAACGACTACAGAATAAAACCCATCTAACAATTGAGTTGCTAGTTGGTTTGCAGGTAAATCTAGTAGTAGTCCTTCTTCGTGAACAATCATATCAACCATACCCTTCATTAGATACACCTTTGGCATGTATTCAATTAGATTCCTAGTAGAAACTAGTTCTCCTGAATACTTACCGCCTACTGCTTCTTGCAGTTGGTCAAGTGTTGGGCGTTTCCCTTCATATTCAATTGGTAAAGTGCGTAAATTAAACGCATTCCCATCTTCTGTTGTTATTACTTCATATACTCTTTTCATTTTATTTTCCTCTTTCATTCAAAAACAAACCCAAATTCCTCAAGGGTTGTCTGTCTGCTATTCCAATGTGTCAGCGTAGTCATTCTAATTCATCTCCCGTTTCTAATTCTTTTTCAGCCTTTGCCTGTTCTCTATCACGCCTAGCCATCTCTCTATCGTGTTCGACTTCCATCATTATATCATAAGCCTTAACCATGTTTTTGTTTGTTAAATCAAATTCTTCTGTCATGCCGTCCTTCATTTTGACAGCATAATCAAACTCTCTTCTGAGATAACAAACCAACTTAGTTAATCCCTTGTTCTTCTTTTCGTTTTCCTTGAACCGCTTAGACAGTTCCTTTACTAATTCATTCATTTTTACTTCTTCTAAATTCATTATTCCTCACCACTTTTTATGGCATCTGCATAATCCCATGATTCCCAATCTTCCTCTTCAGGCTCTTCGGGGCCGGGGTCTGTTAATACACCGTAATACACCTTCTTTGCAATCTTAGTATTCAAATCATAAGCCATGTATTCATTCATTCCCAATACAATAGCACTACTCAGTATTGATTGCCATGTATTGACTGTTCTCCAATCTGTTCCACTAAAGTATGCAACACCGAAAGGATGAGTATGAATCCAACACTTAAGCGGTAGAGCCATTCCTTCCAACTGTTCTTCTTGATTATCAAACGATACAAAACTTGGAGTTCCTACACTAATGTATAGTTTATCATTTGCATCAACAATTACCTGAATCTCTCTAGGTTTGTCAAATGCCTCTGCTGACATATTCCAAATTATTGTTAGGAATGCTTCTGTATCATTGTTAGGATACAGATAAGACATACCTTCCTTGTAGTTCTCAAATACTGTCTTTATGTTTTCTTTCCATTCTTCATTTACTATTTCTAAATCATCTATGTTCATTATATTCCCCCCATACCTTGTATGAGTAAGTCTTGGCTATTCACGAAGTTATGATATGCTTCGTGACCTGCAATGAAACCCCCTGCATGTCTCTTAGTCCCTAAGAACTCTTCACCACATGCAGGGCATGTCACCTTCACTATCTCTGCTTGTATGTAATATCCATCTTTGGAAATCACATTAATTATGTCTTCTAGCATTTCTTCTGTAATGTCTTCTATATCACTATCATCTTCTACCAATTAATTCACGCTCCATAAATACGCTAACATAAACATACCAAACATTGCAACCAATGTTAAAGTCCAATCCCATTCAACCTTCATATATTCATCACCAACTTTTCTGCGACCTGCTCATTATCTAGGAACCATTGCTGAATCCATTGGGTTGCTGCACCTGCAATACAGATATGCATAGTGTTGATTCCTTCAGGGCTACCATCCCAATCCGTTCCTTGACAGGAAAACGAACCATCCGGCCCCGACAAAAGAGTATCCACTAGATTAGGGTCTACTCTATAGGAAATCAACGCAGCGTTTCTCCCCTGCGCTCGCAAATCCAACCACTTAACAGCAGCATCATCACCATATCCTTGACGGTATAGTAATCTCCTAACTGCTAGATTATCTGCACAGCAGACAATCAAATCATATCCTTTCAACTGCTTTTCGACAAGAACCTGATACTCGTTTCTAGTCTCGCATTTTCCTTCAATGCAATGAACCTTGTATCTACCAATATCATTACTTTCAAAGTTCTGATACAACATGTTCTTTTCTTCTATCTTATCATCATCAAACACATGTAGTTCATAGATACCCAATCTAGATAGAAAGGGTACTAGATAACTACCTATGCCACCTGTTCCAATTATCATTATTTTTCTTTTCTTATTCATTTTTATTCCTCCATTCTTCCAACAAGCCCTCAAGGTGCATACACCTGCTGTGCAATATCTCATTTTTCTTACGCAATCGTATAATTTCTGTAATCAAGTTGGTCAATGTATCTCCAAGTGTTTTACCTTCAAACTCTAAAAGTTCGGGGTGGTCTGTTCCTTCGTAGTTGTCTGTGTCAATCATTCTTCTTCACCTTCTTTTTCAGCACAATAGACACAAGTTTCGGTGTCGCCTTCGCAACCATATTCTTTCCATGTTCCGTACTCATAACACAAGTGTCTAATGTAAGACCCTTCTTTGTTATCTAATTCTTCACCTAATCCATCTTCATAATAGCAAGTTTCACAGCACTTATCAGTAAGCCCACTTGCTGCTGAATCTATACTCTTAGCACCATTAGCCAATTCTTGATATACCCTATGCATATATTGGCCTTCAACATACCAGCACCATTGCCCTTCAAATACCCAATTGCTTCTACAAACAGGGCATAATTCGCAGTAGTCGCCAAACTCATTTTCAATTATTTCCTCTATATCCTCAAAATAATTTAATCCAGCAATCTTGTGTAACCAAATCATGGTGTCTAAGCAAGGCTCAAACTCTTTAGGTTCTTCTTTAGGTTCTTCTTTCTTCTTCCAAAGTCTCATTCAATCACCTCACAAATTTCACCACAAACATCTATCCAACCTTGAATAGTGTTTTCTTCTGTTAAAAGCGGCAGATATGTTTGCAACTTTAGGCCTCTTCTGTAATGATTTTGAATAATATCTCTCACACCAACCAATGCGTCAATAGCATCATCAAATGTTTTCCATGCTTCATTCATTATTCTTCCTCCAAATTAAATTGGATTGTTATTTCTGCATACTTTTTAGATTCTTTCACTTTCCATTTACTGTTAGGATATTCTTTGAAAGTATCCTCTATTATTTTCATAAGTTTTTTCTTATTCATTCTTCTTCCGCCCATTTATTGACTGCTGATATTACATACTCAATATTTTGACTTGCTAATTCAAATTCTTCAAATGATGCAAGACCTTCCGCATATCTATCACCTACTGTGAAATATTCAGATAGTGCATTTTCTAGTCTGGTCTTGAATTGCTCTGCTTCTTTTATATCCTCTGTCATTTTTTCTAGTCTTGGTCGGATATTATCATCGAAGTTTATCGAATAAGTTCCAACATCAATTGAAGGAGTGTTTGTTCCCAACAATGGGCTGAGTGCAGAAAACACCCTTGATATTAATTCGGTATATTGCTCAGATGTTTGTTCCATCAAATCTATTGCTTCTATCCAAACATTAACTTCAGTTTTCATTTTAACGATAACTAGTTCTAGTTTGTGCAGTCTTGCTGCAAAATTTGTAGCCATCTCATTTCTTTTTATTTTCCATTCATTCATTTTCATTCACCATATCATACATTGTTCTTTTCTTATCATATCTCCAAAAGAGTTTTTTCAATACTCTTTCTTCAATTTGAGTTTCTTTACTTATTTCTTCTATACTCATTCCTTCTGAATACATAGTATAGATTTCTTTCATCTTACCCATGTCTTATTCCCTTCACTATTTCTTCAGCATTGTAATATTCTAGATTCTTTCTATCAATATTCAATACATCACAAACCATGTAGGCACATTTTCTCAAAGTTACTTCACAACCGCCTACCTTATTCAGTATTTGAACTTGAGATAATTTAACCCCTCTCATTCTAGATACTAACCAAACTATTGATGCAATTACATTATCACTAAATCTAGTTCCATTGTATGAATAGATAACACTCACATGTTCTCCCAAGATAATTACATCATTCCTAAATGAAGGGCTTAGGTTAAATTCATACAACAAATCCAATATATTTTGAATATCATTAATTGGACTAGTGGAAACAAATACATGTGACTTTCTAAAATGCGTAGCAATCTTCTTACTATATTTCACAATTTTAGATGTAGGTACATTCGTTATCTTTGAATGATTACTCAGTTTAACATATATGTTTGCTTCTTTCAAAATAAAATATGAAAGACTAGCAGCCCTTTGTTCAATTGATGAACCTTCTATCACTCTATGTTTCTTTAGAGATTTGTAATATGTTGCAACCCTATCCTTTAATTTATCTTGAACATTATACTTCCATAAGATATTATATGTTAGAGTATACATGTATCTATCAGAAGATGATACCTTAGTTGTTCTGATATTTTCCCTTCTTAGAGTAGCACCCTTTTTGTTTCTCACATCTTGCCTATCAATAAATGAACCTAAAGTTAGAGATGTATCTTTGGAATATCTACGGTTATCGAAACTACTTGATTTGTCACTATTTATTCTAGCACTTACAGTTTCCTCAAATGGATTAGTAAGTTGCACTAAACCACAATCATCACAAATCATTTCTCCCAATCTTTCATTGAAAGTGGAAGATGTTCCCTTACATTCAATACAACTAAAATCAATCATTTTTTCAACGCCTTAGCATCATTCAAACGCTTCTTGTATGTATCTGAAGCAGCCTTAGTCCATCTAACTACCTTACTTCTATCTACTCTAATTGGTTTTTTGGTTCCATCAAACTCTTCGTCAGTAATGTACCTTCTAAGTGTGTAAATCATATCTCTAGCGGCCTTATCATTCATTAGAACCATTGCTCTAGCACTTAACTGGTCACCAATACTTGAGTTGTTGTGAAGGTTATCAATACAAATTGAACCACTAAGGGAATATCCTCTCCAACCACCATCACCAGTATTCAGAGATGGGGATTGACGACCAGTAATTTTGTATGTATTCACATTTTGATGTGCCAACTTCATTCCCCTACCTTCATCAGCAATAATCCAATCTGCACATTTTCCACTAACTAGTAATGCTCTTTGTGAGGGGTTTCTGAATTGAATAAACTCAATGTTCTCATACTCATTAGCCAAGTTCCCTAGAAGTTCAGTTGCCCTATCCTCTACCATACCACTAGTTCTGTTCTGCTTAAGCCATTCTATCATTAGTTTGTATTGTGATAGTGTAGGTTGAGCATCAACATAATACATTTTATCTGTCTCTTTCTCAAATCTAGTTCCGGCAAAAATAACATTACTTTTCTTTGCTGATTCCTTATCTTCAATAGCATTTGTAAACAACTCATGCCATAAGTCGTATGGAGTAATATCAGTAAATCTCTCAGACTTTCTAGAACCTAGTCTTGTAGCATTGACAAATGTATTCATATCCTTAATTGGCATGAATCCCCATATCCCTTCTGAGATTTCTAATGCACACTCCTTTGCATTTATCAGTTTAGTATTGATTAAGCATTCAATTTTGGTAGGAGCATTTGATTGACCGGGAACCTTGTAGTAATAAGTAAATGGTGTTCTGTTCTCTATCACATGTAGAATGTTAGGTGGGAAATCTACACACCTATCTACATACTCATCCATTATTTCTTTACTTCTAGCCATCCCCCCTCTCAAGAGAATCTTTGCCAATACTACACAAGCATCCTTTTTATTCATCCTTACTAAATCAACAAAGTATTGCTTGTTTCTTCTTGAGTATAGGATGGAAACATCTCCATCAATATACTTGAATGTAATTCTGTTAAGAAAATTAGTTGTAGTATCATTAGGTGGCAATAGCACCTTGCTTATTGACTTAGAAAGTGAAGTAAGAATAGGGTCGTCTTTCATATGTCTAGTAGAACCTATTCCTAGTTTCTGTGTTCGTATTAGTTTCTCGCCAAATTGATTGAGGGCTGACGCTTTGTATCTTTTCTGCTTATTGATATGCAAGATTTTCTTTTTTCTTGGAGTAATATCAGTAAATCCTTTTACCCATAGAGAAGGAAACAGACCCTTTTTACTGTCTGCACATTCTAATAGGAAACTTGTCTGATTGAACTGTCCTGTATCATTTGGTTTTGGTATTTGGTATTTTATTTTCATTGTAATCACCGTAAATATGTGAGTTTTTCATAATATATCTTTTGTAGTGTAAGGCATCTTCTATTCCACCCATTGTTTGATAGTCAGAAAAACCTTGAATGACTTGCCTTCTCACTCTTAATTGTAAAGTCCTAGCAGTAATTCTATTTGCCTTTGCAGATTGATATGCTGTTTGGACTATTGCTTGAGCATGATTAACATTCATACTATTGACTATTTCATCTTCCATGAATAACCATTCTTTCATGGAAAGTCGCATAATATTCACCTAGTTGTGAGTGTGTTAAATGTCACAAGAGCCACCCGCACATGCGAGTTCACCTTGTAAGTTTGTGTTATCTTCATACTCTTTAATGTCTGTCAAATCTACTTCGCTAACAAACTGCATTAATTCTTCGTATCTTTCTTTACCTATCTCTACCAAAGGTGCTTGGTCGCCATAGGCATTATCTGAGTATGGAATGGTTGCTAATCCGTTATAGTAATCTCTATTTCTCCACAACCATTCTCCTACTTCATCCCATTCATCTTCTTTGACATTGATAGTTGCAGAAACATTGTGAGTGTTGAGTCCTGTTATGTGACCTGCATGAACCCATTCTTGTGATACATGCTTCACCCTGTTTAACATTTCAATTGTTGATTCTGTATATCTAGTAGTTGCACCATCAGGAGCCTTAGTAGGAATAGAAAGGCAAGCATTACCGGGCTTACCTTCGTAGTCTGCTATTAGTTCAGGAAACTTATCTGACAAATAAGGATAAAGATGTTCGTTCTTTGATAATATAATATTGCGAATGTAATAATCTGAATGCCATGCATGAATACCCGAAGAAGTACCCAATACTAAACTTGTAGTTCCCGCAGGTTTCACGCATGTCACTCTAGCGGCGGGATTAATATTTAATGCGCGAGCAATATCTACATTAGTTTGAACTGCAATATTAGCGGCTTCACTCAAATCTAATGTATTGATTGTATTATGAGCGATTCCTGTCATTGACACGCCAAGAAGAGCCTCCTTTTCTGTGGTGGATTTCCACTTTTCCCTAAGATAATGAAAATCAGTATATGTTGCTTGAAGTGTTCCTAAGAATGATGCAGCGTATGTTCTATCATTCAAATCCTTTTGATTCTCAACATTAGATACATTAATCTCAGTTAAATTACAAAATTGGAAAGGGCGTAGTGCAATTTCACAACATGGGTTTGTTCCCCAATCTCCTTCCATATCATTTGTGTAATATATACCGGGTTCCCCCGTTCTGTATTTAGTGATACGATTCCAAATATTGTCAAACTCTTCTCTTGGCATGTCCCTATCTAGGACTACTGAATTATTCGCAGTAGAACGCTGTCCGTGACCTTCATCCCAATACTCACCAACTTTAGCACACAACATTTCTTCGTCATCTTGACTGAATAAAGAAATCATTGCTGCTCTTCTAATGCCTCCCGAAAGAACCGCATCTGCAATATGGCACAGTATGTCATGTGCTTCTATTGGTCTTAGTTTGTCACCATCTTCCTTCTCACTTAAGATTCCTTGAATAATGGTGATGCACTTTCTCAAAGGCTCCGGGCCGGGTGCTTTACCACCACTAGTTTTCAATGGCGTACCCTTTGGTCTAATATCCGAGTAATCGAATCTAGGTGTAGATGTTCTCTTACCTGAATATGAATTGAAAAGTGCTTTGATAGCATCAGCCCATCCTTCTTTTGAATCTCCTATGTTATGCCTGTATGTTCTATCGGCTGATGGCTTTACGATATGTGGCATTTTCATCACATGATGTTTTTGCACAGAATAACCCACACCAGTTCCACCTAACAATAGAAACATTGTTTCTGAAAAGGCAGTAAAGGAATCTATAGGTAAGTATGCACAATTGTATATTCTGTTTGGTGACAGTTCAATTGCTTTACCTGCAAACTGTGCAGACCTCATGGAAAATAGAACCTTCTTTGGTATTACATATTCTTTGTAAATACGCTTGATTTCTTCTTTGAATTCTTCAGGTTCATTCTTGAATTTGTTAAGATGCATTTGCATATTTCTATTGCAAATCTCATCCCATGTTTCTCTTCTTTGCAAGACACTTTCATATCTTGCATATTTGGTGTTCTCAATAATTGAGGGTAATAATTGTCTTGGTTCGCTCATTTTTTGTTATCTCCTTGATTGTGTTTTCGGGCTTCGCACCCGATTGACAACGCCTCCTGTTGCTAGGACTACGAGGACTTCATTGAAGCCCTTTAGTAGTTGCTGAATCCTTTTATTAATCCAGCAAGCCAAAAGTCATTTTCAGACTTAAAGAGAGCCGCCGACTACAGCCGGAACTAGTTGCACAGCATCAACAGTATCCCAATTTACTTCGGGTATCTGCTCTCGCGCAACCATTTCACCATCAACAAACACCCAATGTGTAGGGTGGTCTGTTATCTGCTCAATCATCTCGGAAGATGTCACTTCCAAGTCGGTATGCCCTGTTTCGTTCAATATTCTCAGTTTCATTTTTATTCACCTTGTTGTTGTATTTCCAATTGTCTTTGTAGTTCTTGGAGTCTGCCAGTTAGAATGTTGATTGTCTGTTCATAGTGAGAACAGAGTGCAACATAATTTTGCAATTGCGACAGAGCATTTTGTGCTGTCTGCTGCAACTGCTGATTATTCTGTGCTAGTTGTTGAAGAACTTCTTGTCCGTCAATCTCTCCTAGCGCAGAGTCTTCTATTGTTTCCTCTACATTTTCTTTCGTCTTCTTCTTCTTCGTCATTTTCATTCCTCTTTGTCTTTCTTGTTATCAATTTCTTGAATTATCATAGATGCATCATCCATACTCAGACTATCCACATCTCCTGTATATCCATTCCGAAGCAGGTACGACTTCTGCCTGTCCGTCGCCTCTTTCTTTGGTCTGTGTAAGATGTTATTTAGCGTTTCTGCTTGTTTTTCCGTTAGTTCATAGTTGTTCAAGAAGTTCCTTCTCATGTCAGTCAAAAACGCCCTCTCCCATGCATTACTAGCAGCATCAGGTGTAAAGTGAGGCCATCCTAAGTATTCACATCTACGAATGAAATATGCTTCTTCTCTATTTGAATCGGAAATGTTCCTCAACTTATCCTTATTCTTCAAACTGATATTGTTTAGATATTCCATTCTATCATCAATCATCTTATCTTCTGCTGCTATTGTAGCAATATGCTCATCAATAAACGCATCAAACAATGCCATATCATTCAATAATCTCTCATTCGGGTATCCTCTAGTTGATTGCTGATTCCTTTTGTTGTCGGGATGATTCCACCTCCAAACAATACTAGCCATCTTGTAATCTCTAGCACCATATCTACCTGAACCAGTTTTGCGAATTTTTGTGACGGGTCTTTTCATTTTCAGAGTTTCATCCCAATACTTCTTGTTTTTCCATTCTCTAACATTCACACGCAAATCTAAATCCTTGATTTCATTGAATAGTTTAGTGAACTCTTCACCTTCATCATCCCACCAAGCATCTTTGATTAGCCCTTGAACTGTAATTGTTTTCCATTCTTCAATCATCTTTTCAGTAATTGTACTAGCATCAATCTTCAATGTCTCGGTCATATGACGGAGAACCATCCAATTGTTGATACAAGTAGAACCTACTATTTCCAAAACACCATTCTTAGTGTTCTCGATTTCAAAATGATATACAATATCGTGACCACATAGACATCTGCTAGGATGACCACATGGATGCTCTGCAATAGTAGGATTACTTACTATTGATTTTCTCCAAACTCTACCTGTTATTCTCCATTCCAACTTAGCCAATTCATAATCGTCCTGTTCAACAGAAAGAGCGAGCAACTTACTAGTCAATCTAGGATAATCGCTTCTTTCAGTCATAGAGTTCTTCGCTCCTACATTCTGTCAAGAATGCAGTTAGAAGAGTATCTATCTTCTCAAATAGTGCTTCGGCACTACCACCTATTGTCTTCCTATTCAAAGAAAGCCAAATCCTATGTTCTGCATTCAGAACCACTTTCACTTCGTCGTTATCATTCATCGTTATTACTATTGGTGGCATTTCGACATCGTTCACTAGCCTAAACTCCACATTCTTTTCTTCTTTCATCATTTTATTCACCTATTCATCGTGTTGAAATTCCCCACTTCTTTCAGTTAATCCTAACCATAGTGTCTTCCAAAATCCTGTTTTTTTCATTATTCATCTCTCCTTACTTCTTCCCAATCATAATCACTTAATTCGTTCATTATTCCTTCCATTATCATTCCTATCATTGATATTGCATCTTCTAATGGAACCTTCCTCATAGTATTCAATGTAGGGAGTTCCTCATATGCTTCAACTAAAGCGTTGTAATGCTGTCGCATCTTTTCTAGTGCAACAACTGTCTTATTATCAATAAATAGATATTCTTCGTCTTCCATTATATCATTTCCTTGTTTGGATTACTACATCTAGTACAAATCCAATTACCTTTCTTCGTGTACTTATGTGGCAATAGATGTAGGCATCCTTTACACATTAGTATCATTCTTCTTCATCTCCTTCTTCTTGAAACTTAAACAAGATACCAGTATATCTGATACCTTCTAAAGTCATATCTATTGTTAGGGTTTGTTCTTCAACATCATGTTCACAATCTAACATTTTCCCCTTACCAATACAATTGTCTCTATTTGACCATCTAGCAAAATTAATCCATCTTCTTATTTTCATTTTTATTTCTCCTTTTTTCTGCCCATTCTACTATTCCCATATTTAATTTTCTACAAGTATGACATGTAGCATCTCTCAATATTATTTTATGATTAAATTCCTTTCTTTTTCCCAAATAAGCCCATTGCGGTTTCATTTGAGTTTTATTCACTTCACAAAATAAACAGGTAAAAACACCATCATCATCTGTTTTCAAATAGTGAGTTAGATGATGTTGCTTCCCAACATTCTCATGTATTATCTTATGTTGGTTAGCATATAGCCAACCATATCTAATATTCCAATCTCTACAATTACTATGTAGTATTGTAGCGAAATATGTATTTGAATCTGAAAGTGAACCTCGGTTAGAGATTTTAGTTTTCATATGTTTACCATTTCTCCTATATCCTTTCTTTGAATATTTAGACAATGGTTGAGTTTGTATATACTCAGTTAAGTCAAATACTGTAAATACTTTACCAACTGGTAGAGCATCAACCCAATCAAATATAAGATTCGTTAGTTTGAAATGATTGAATGATAACCCACTACCTTTAGGCATAATCATTCCTCACTATCATTCACAGCATGTAATGCTAAAAATTCTTCATCTGTCATTTTCATTTCAGGATGATGAACACAAGCACATTCTTCTAATTCTCTTTCCCCTTCGGGATTCATCAGTATTACATAACCAATATCATTACATTCTCCACACTTCATTGTCTCAACTCCGAGCATACCTTACAAAGAATAATCACCTTATTTGGATGGATATATTCTCTATTCCAAATTACTCCCATCTTGTTGCAGGTATCACACCTAGCAATTTCTTTCATGCTTTACCAGTCCTTTTACCTACATAGTTCAGAGTTTCCAATGCTCTAGTGATAGCAACATAACAGAGATTCATTTCTTGTTCTTTGTCTGCCTTACTTTTCGCCATTGGGTGAGGCATTAATTCAGGATGAATAATCCATACTGCCTTTGCTTCTAATCCCTTAGCCTTGTGAATAGTAGAGAATACAACACCTGCCTTTCTACCATCATCGAATATTTCTTTGATATTACCTAACAAACCTTGAACAGTAGTTGTTCTACCAGTTAGATGAAGAATACATTCCTTCTTATCTACAAGAGATTCGATTTGCTTGATTTTATCTGCCTTCATGAACACATCTATCTTTCTTTGAACATGAGATTCTAACATAGGTAGAAAATCTTCTATTGGCATTGAACCATTTTCTGTCACTTTATTCACAATTGAAACTAGGCTGTATCCAATATCTCTACCCATGACATACGCAGGTATTCCTTCAGCAATCAATCCAAAACAATGACCGACCAACGGTGCATTTGTTCGACAGAGAACCAAATCTCCAACTTGAGGATTGAATGGAGCATTGACATTTACTTGACCATCATCTGCATTTTCCATGCAGAAGTAATCATCAACATATCTGTTTGCTTCTTCGACAACCGAGCGAGGGCATCTAAATGTTGTAGTCAGAGGATACTGCTTAACTCCTTTCGGAGATTTTTCCAGTTCTTCCTTGAATAAATCCATACTCCTAGAATCAGCCCCTCTAAATCCGTAAATCGCTTGGCGTGGGTCGCCCACTACAATCATCCTACCTCCATTGCAAGCCTTCAATATCAACCTTCGCTGTACTTCATTAAAATCTTGAGCCTCATCAACGAATACTGTATCATAATGCTTGACTGGCAAATTCATTACTACTGGAAGCCAAATCATATCATCGAAATCAGCAATGGATAAATCCATGCAGAGATTCTTGATTTGGGGTAGTCTTAGAATCGCGTTGTTCTGTTCTCTAACTCCATCGAACTCAATGTTGAAGTCATCAATAATCTGATGGATGGCGTCTTTGTCATCCCATTCAACCATTGACGATTTGATTAGTGAAATCAATCTATTCAATGCAGAAGCAGAGTTGTATTCCCGTCCCATAATCGTGTTGATTATCGTGTAGGTTTTCTTAGTATCCACCTTACAATCTCGTCGTGCCATTTTGAGCGCAGAGAGTCCAAGACTATGAAAGGTCATAGCCTCACAATCTAAGGGAACCTTCTTCTTTATCTCGGTAGCGATAGACTTGTTGAAAGCGAGGAATCCCTTACTCCCGCTTATGCGATTAGCACCTTCGATAATCGTGTATGTCTTACCTGACCCGGCTCCGGCATACACCATCATATGATGCGTTCCATTCTCCATATCATTCCATATTGTTTGTTGTTCGTTTGTTCCTATTATCATTCTAATTTCTCCTTCAAAGGAAAGTCAAAATTTCGCCGTTTTTGCTGAATTTCTCTCAAAATCTGCAAAAGTAGCAAAACCGTTGTACTGCGAGCCTGTCCACTTCAAAAGTGGAAAAACCCTCTTTTTTTCTGATTTTAGTTTAATCAGTTTGAATTATTTCTATTTGTTTAATCATTTTTAATTATTTTATTTAAAGTCACTTCTTTTTTTGAGTAAGACCTTGCATAAATACGCTATTTTCTTGCAAATATATGCAAGATTTTCATTTTTCTATTTTGCTTGTCAATAAAATGAACGGGGAAGGCGAGGGAGAACGCCAATAATCCCTCTGTGAATAGTCCCTAACCGGAGTAGGGGAACATATGAGATAACCACAAGTAGCATTGCCATTTGCCTTCATTACTTCACAAAACCGCTTATTTTTCAGACTAGACGACAAGATGACCTAGTAACTTGTCGTCTTAGTGTGAATGTCATTCGTCTTCTTTTGTTTCAGGTATGTCAGCCATTTTCATATCGGCTAATTGATAACCTGTTCGTATACCTTCAATGAAGGATTCTTCGTCTTCAATTTTGAATGCTTCAGCAATTTTTGCTTTGCTCATCCTTTCATCGGTGATACCAAGCATCTTCTCAATTGCTGAAATCCTATCTTCATAATCTCTATTTCTAGAGTGTAATGTCTGCACAGTCTTTTCCTTTGCAAAATTGAACTTACCTTGTTCATTGACTATTCCCATTGATTCAAGTACCGTTTGCAATTTTTGCTCAAGCATCAATTCTAATTTAGAAGATTCATCATGTTTCGTGATAGCATCCTCTAATTTAGTCATCTTCTGTTTGAGTTCATACATTTGTGTGTCTTCATTAACCTGATTTTTCATTCGCTCTTTGACCCATTCTTTCATCAATTCAGCATTGGCAACTTCACCATATTTATTGGCAGTTCTAATTAATCCTCCACGCATTCTACTTTCGTCGGTATGAGTAGGGCAATATTTCATTGCTACAGTACCTCCAATGGTTTTTGTGCTGAAAGCAGCATTGCATTTTTGGCCTTCATGTTCATGTCCTTCAGGATATACATATTCACAGTATTTTGTTCGTGTCATTCTAATTCCTCTTAATTCTAATTTAGTGTTGAGGGCATATTAACCCTCTTGGGTGTTCCCGGTCAAAGAACCCATTTATTACTTGTTTAAGCATCCTCCAATTTCTGAAGGGTTTTCTCACACTTAGGTATTTGTGATACCAAAGCGTCATCCTCTTCACCCGACCAAGTATAATCGGCTGATAGGTTTCCGTTGTTGTAGGCATTCCATGCCTTATTGATTCTCAGATAAGCAGCATCAACCCAATACTGGGCGAACTCTTCTGCACTACTGAATAGACCACCTTTCACAGCAGTCTTCTTGTCTACAGTTCTCCTGTTCTTAACAGCGAACAGAAGAATATCAGGGCAATCTTCGACGGCAGCAATTAGTGCCTTCTTACAAGTAGCCAAAGTAGCATCTCTATAGTTCTGAGATACTAGTGGCATGTTGCTCTTTGCCCCACCAGTTGTTGCAAACGGCGCGTCTTCAATGTCATCAAACATTGAGCGCATTGCCTTGTAGTAGGCTACACGCTTCGTCGGTTTGTTATCTCCGGCATTCATCATTGTTGGAACAGCAGATAAATCCGCATGTTCCTCTTTCCAGTCAGGATGGCTTTCAAACCATCCTTTTGCTCTTTCGCAAATTTCATTCCATTTTTCATCATTTATTTCGCTCATTTTCATCATCTCTTTTCTTTGTTTTCTCTGACCGAGAACAGTTAAGTTGGATAAGGGAATAATACGAAGTGCTATGCCTTTCTACACAAGGAGGGTATAACAAGTAGAGGGTATACTTGCTCGATTCTTTTTACAGTCTTATGTGGTTGCCGACTACATCATTGTTTACAGCGCAATGTCTCGTTATGATTCCTTCATAACAAGAAGCAACCCACAAATTTTCTTCGTTCCCTCCTTCTCCTAAGAGAATTCGTTTCAGCAATGAGATAAATCCCATTCGACCAACTAATGTTGGCAATACTAATTTGTGGCTGACCTTTGTATCTTTCGTATTTTTATTGTAGAAACCCTAGTTCCCAACCGCCGCGAATTCACCGCTAAGTTTCATCGTCCTCCGGCAATGGTCGAGTGTAATGTTCCTGATGAACCAGTAATAGGATTAGGTATCCTATCAAATCGAAGATAATATCTTCATCTGATTCCATTGAGTCGTTTCCTAGAATTAGACGATTCAGTTTGTCATCTATTCTAACTTTGATTTGCTCTGAAGAATCCGCCTTAGAGAAAATCCGATTTGGTTCCAGCACAGAATTGCCGTACTGGATATTCTTCTTGAGAAGCATATCAATTACTTCCTGTCCTTTTGATTTGATTTGGAAGTATGCCTTTCCATGTTGTTCTTTTGGATTCGGCATACTGGCCCATCTCTGATTTCTCAAGGGGTCATCTTTGTTTGTGTTTTCATTTGTCCTTTTGTCTTCCATCATGTTCTCACCTGATTATCAATGCTTTGAGAATCGTATTCTTCGATTCCACGCTGCATTGCGCGTTTTCTCATCTCTTTTCTCATTTTATCACTTTTATCACAGTCACTCCCCCAAGAGAGAGAGAGAGAGAGAGAGAGAGGGAGTGTATGTAATATTGATAATAATGATAATATGATAATAACTTATCAAAATCTCCCCTTACACCCTGTTTTCCCAGTTTATCATTCTCATTTGCGTGATAAAACCTTGAGAAAAGGTGGTAAGTGCTTGACAAGTAATTCATATTCATATCTGATATGTCATATGATATAGTATATATGATACATTATATGTTATGATATGTATTGCATCCTATTGACTAGGATGAGTGTCATCATCTGACGGTAGTGACCAATTTTACCAATCACTATTGATTGATTAAAGATGGTTTTGATAGTAAGCGTTGGCAAGAGAGGATTGCCAACAATACTGAATCGTGGAATTGGGTATTTAAGGGGGGATGCAACCATGACCCGATTCCAGACTATAGCATCTATGCATACACGCTACCATATGGTAGGCACTTTGTCGCTAATACCACATAAAGAGTGGAGAGCCGGGAGACTATTACATCTCCCGACCCTCTCGATTATCTACGAAGGGTCACAGCGACCGAATCAGTTAGAACCTCCGTCAATGATAGCCTGTAGGCCATCTTCACTTCCGTCCCAACCGTTCTTCTGTAGTCTGACAGCGACATCATGCATTCCATCTAGGATGGTTTGCATGAAATCAGCGCCGTCTTCGTAGTGGGTCTTTTGAATGGCTTTGCCATCCTTACCCTTCACAGTCTCACCTGCGTCGTTCTTTACAACCGAGCGACCGTGAGGAACCAATAGTCCCTGTACGGATGCTCCGCCCTTAGTGAACGCAGCCGCGATAGACTTCATAGAAGCCTGTGCGTTTGCGAGTGTGGCAGTAGCCTCAGTCCCTAGTGCCGAAGCCCTAGCGAATGGGGAACCGGGGTAGTCCATCAGAATAGTTCTGATAGACTGAGTACACCTGCTCTGCCTCTGTGGGTTGCTGTTGCCCTTCTCAACCAGTCGTGTTATGACTGATGCGTCGTCTTTGTCTATACCTGCCGTCTTTGCAAATGCTGATGCATCTCCGGCAAACTTTGTCCAAGTTTCTGTTGCTTTACTCATAGTTATTCCTCTCTAAGAATCAATTGCTTGACCCTCGCAGATGATTATGGCTGCATTTTTATGTATTTAGGGTGAAGGCTACAAAGTGCCACACCATATGGTAGGGACACTTTGTAGTCCAAACCACAAATACTGTAAATACGCTCCCATAAATAATGAGTGACGCAATAATTGAACAAAAGATGTATCAGTATGAAATTGAAGTAGGACATTCTAAGTCCGGCTCAGACCATGTAATCGTTATCAAGAGTTTGAAGGTTCGTGGTGATGATTTACTGTACGCAATACAAGAAGTGCAATCAGCACTTGTCGCATTTAGAGAAATGATAGATTAGACTCCATTGGGGCTGACGAAGCAAACAGGATAACACTTGAGCCGAGTACGCTATGAATTAAGTAAGGATTCCCTTCGGGTTGATTCCTCACTCCAAAGGCCAGCGAAGCATTGGAAGATGTCGTGTTCTCCGACTGTGAACTATATAGAAGAAAAGTCAATTCCCTGTTCTGTCCCTGCTTCTGAATGCCCCTAATTTTCTGCTCCTAACCGGAGTAGTGGGAACTGTGAATGAAAAATAATAATAAAAATAAGAGGTCAAACCTAAATGGTCAATGTCCCACGCTCATAATCATCAGTAGAAAATCCCCTACTCCGGTTCAAATACTTGGGGTCTTCAGCAACAAAGTGCTACTACCATATGGTAAGATACTTTGATGGATTGACCACATATACACTATATGCAGAGTATGAGTATGAGTGACCTACATGATGAAATGATAGTTTGGAGAGAACACATGAGAAATGAAAGAGAAAATGAATGCCCGGTATGTGGAAAGTCCCTACAGAATGGTTTGAGAATACACACAGGATATACTTCACCGCATCCATGTTGCAAATGGGTGGTGATGAGATGAGTTTGGATTCAGCAGTACGAATAATTTCTAGTTTATTCACAATATGCCAAATGTACGAAATAACCGAATCAGAGTTTATCGAGAATGGGGTTCATTTTGATTTATCAGAAGACGACAAGACAGTTATTCGCCTTTTGATTGTTAAAATGTTGAAAGAAATAAATCGAACCGAGAGATATGGCCATCTTATGAGTAGGGATTTTGCAAACTTACATCTGCGTTTCATGGATGGTGAGGAAGAATGAAATTCACCCGAATGCATTTTGAGTGGCTTGTTGATATGTGCATTGAAATGGAGGTTGTCGGATTCCAAGTTGATGCATTGACGAAAATGCTTCATTCTACAAATCCTAGATTCAATGAACATAGATTTAGAACAACTCTAGAGCGAAAGAGAATTGCCAAATGTGAGTGACGCAGAACTGATTGGGGGCTTCGGCCTCCTTTCAGGTAATATGCTACACAAAGTTCGCCATACCATATGGTAGTCTACTTTGTTTTTCTTCTACCCTAAATACTCAATAATGCAGTTATAGTCATGGAGAAAGAGGTAATACCTACTGAAGAACAATGGTTGGAATGGATTGATGAGCAAGTGGTGCATCTTGATTCCGATGATGATATTAGTCGGGAGATGATGGTGGAATGGCATAAGAAACATTTCCCAATAGAACGCTATCAGGAAATAGTGAATCAGCGAAGGACTCAGATTACTGGTCTACTACTGGATTGGATTTCTTCTGATGAAGAAAAGATGAATGAGATATTGGACGGACTTGATGATACTATTGCAGACTGTCTAATTGACATTAGTAATCATGTAAGTGAACTGGAAACTAATCTAGAGGAATTCCAGTATCTAGCAGATGATATTCCTAGTGTTTGGGCTATTTAGTCTGACTATCGGGAAACGCCATCGGGGAAAGCATAATTTTGGCGGGTTATGCTTTCCCCGACCCACATAAGGTAGTTTACACACAAAGTAATACTACCATATGGTTCATTACTTTGTTAGCAAGAACCTCAAATACTCAAATGTTAGGCTATAATCAATGACTGAGAGTACAGTACGATACCAGCGAATAATAACGACAACCTATGGCGAAGACGGGTTAAGCAGACCGAAACAGGCTAGACTGAATACTGGCCTATACACTTCAGGACTCCCAATGGGTTCTAGGTGGTCTTCATTTGATGACGACAATTTTGGTGAGACAGAGAAGGAATCAAAAAATGAGTATCAGAGAATACTTGTTGATGATGGTGGCGATGAAATAACTACAACAGTAACGAACAAGGTAATCTCTGAAATCATTGACAGGATGAATGACTATTTGGGAATTGATTTCATGACCATTGAAACTGTGACTGAGATTACTACGACTACTAAGGAACAAATGCCGAAGGGTAATTTCCTAAGAATTGATGGAGCGCACAATTACAGATTCTTGGACGGTCTATCATACAACGAACAGAGAATGCCGGTATTAGATGGCGTCTACACCATGAGGCTGACCGATGATGATGGTGGTATGATTTTGGTTGTAGCAGAGTTAGTTCTGTATTCCTATGCCGCACCCGAACTCACAATCACAATTACTTACGATGCGCCGTCGGTTTTGAAGAAACAGGCAATCGAAGATAAGTTGGTTTCATTACCACTATCTCTGATAGGTCGCATACAGGGAGTTGTTGAACACAACTTGAAGGTGGTCGGCATTGACATCGAGAATCCATTGGTGGACTGTGAGTTCCATTCAATGAATGAGAGTCGAAGCGAATGCGCCCCGGATATTGTCGAGATGGTGCGAGCAGAGAAGATGAAGCACCTTTGACACGCAAAACCCATTGTCCCTTCGGGGGCTTTGTGGTCTAATACTGCAAAGCACACAACCATATGGCTTTGCTTTCCAAATTTTTTTTCTTAACAATAGATGGATAGGAATGTTAATCTTCTATTGAATCTCGGCCCACATTATGCCTGATGAAAAGAGCCAGCGCGAATTACTTTCTGAAGCAAATAAAATCATCAAGGACATACAAGAAGAAGTGGCCCGACTCAAGAAAGAAGGGAAACTAAAACCTAGTATGAACAAGGCACTAAATAAAATAAAGAAAGATACAAAGAACTTGATGGAAGATATTAGGAGGATTGTTTTCCGCCAAACTAAATTAACAGATTTCAAATAAATAATTAATAGAAATTTTATACTGGGAATGGATAAATAAAAAATAAAAAAATTTCGCAAGTCCCGAAAAAATACCGCGTCATTTTTTGAAAAAAACAGGTCTGAAAAATATTACCAAGAGGAAAAACATGTCACAACGGGAAATAAGGAAACCTAAGCGTGTCCGAAGAGAAACCAAATCATATTCAAGGACGAAAGATAAGAAAATTAGTGTGAGTGACTTGATTCTAAAAGAAATATGCCCGAATTTAGATAAATTGCGTGAGTTAGGAGTATTATCGGCCCAAAAAAGACAAATTATAGGCATGATGTTGAAACAATCCGAAGATATGTGGAGAGAAAGGAGAGAAAAGTAAGATGGGAAAGAGAATTAACCGTTGGTTGATGAGAAAGATGGGAAATCTGTATGTCAAGTTGGATAAAACGCTAGAATATGATACTGGGCCAATTTTGGGACTTGATATTGACAAGGATTTTGAAAGTATGTCAAGATATGAGTTGTGCAACCACATAGAAGATAAATTTCTGCTATCAAGAGATGCATTTTGGAATTTAGACTCTACACAGAAGATTAGATGGTGTTGTCAAGTTGCTAGAGAGATGCAAGGCTCGATAAAAAAGAAAAATGGGGTAGAAAAGTGAAAACTCCAAAAATATTCTATAATCAGGGTAGAATATATTGGGTGGAAACGAAATGACTTGGTTTGATGTACTGAAAGTAATATCATTATTGGAAGGGAACCAATTACGAGATAAACTTCCTAATTTTCAGACTGCACAAGAGAAGGGTTATCCGTCTATATTGGATAATCTGACATTTGTGGCTGATTTAACAGAAGATGGCAAAGTCATGTCTTATACTGCATTTATGGAGTTTGATAAATTCTATTTTGTTGGTAATGGATATTCTGCTCCTGAATTTAGAGGTAGTGATTCTTGGAGGAATATTATTTCTGCTAGGGATTCTATGTTGGATAAACCGAAGATAACTCTGTTGAATCCAAAAGAAGGCACATCACTTTCAAGATTAAATTCACTTGTGATAGGTAGAGGATGGAGTAAGGTAGAATCCTATGAAGATGTTAAAGATATTATGGATGAACAAAACTATAATCAATTGAGTATTCTACCAATGTATAGGAGTGGGTGAGATGGATTGGTTTAATGTGTTCAAAAATAAACCTACTGAACAGGAAATGAACTCACTCACGAATATCAAGGGCTATGCTTATGATGTAAAAGGTGGTGGTTATGATGGGTTGCCTAATGTTGGTGTGGCTAAAGAAGTTGCATCGGCAGCAATTTGGGCTGAACAAAATCAGAATAAGCCATTCCGTACAACTCTAATCGTGTTAGGAATGCCTAAAGAAACTAAAGAAGTAACAACTGGTATTAATTTTTTAGGAGTCCCTATGGTAATATATGGGTTTTCAGGGAGTTTTCCATTAAGGGGTATTAATGAGTTTTTCCGCTTAGATGGTGCTATACCCGAACAAGGAATGATACATTCAGGTAATTGTAGATATTACTTAAACGAATTAGGCATAAATATGTCCCAAAACCCTAATGGTTGGCCCGATGAATATTATCAAGCAATGTTAGGGCCATATCCTTCTGCTATAGAACAATATGAGAAGAAGTTAGAAGAAGATGTAAATAGAAAAAATAAACCCGGATTCTTTTCTGGATTTAGGAGGAAATAAAATGGATTGGTTTGATAGTGTTAGAAAAAAGATGGGGGATAGACCCCATTTTAATCCTGATGAATTATCTGTAGCACAAGTGAAGGACTTTCTCAAAAGATATAGATTGGAGATATTACCTAAGTTGAAAGGAGAATTTGAGCGTGAGGCTCATCAATGGATGCATTGGTTGGAAAAGGGATTAGCAGCAATGCAAACAGAAGAAGGTAATTGGCAGGTATTCACAAATGAATATCTTGTTGCTAGGTTGCAAGATATTATGGATGAGGCAGGTTTCTCAGAGGCTGATTCCTTTAGAGGATTGGAATGAGTGAAAAATTACTTAGGAAAGAAAGGGCCAAAAGAAAAGAATCTAGGCGTTTGAGAATTAGAAGAATTAAGCGGTTTCTGTATAATATCGTTTTATTTCCTAAGATGCTAATTGAGGGAATTATAGCATGGTCAAAATTTAGACCATGACAGCGTTTTACTAACTATTTATTAGAAAGTAAAATAAGCCGATGTTATGTGAGGCACAACAGTAGTGGTAATTGTGCCGGAATCTTCTTGGTTTGAAATACTGAGAATGGGCGGTGCAGTAACTTCTACTGGAACCGCAACTCAAGCACTATTCAACAATAAAACAGGAGGGGGAAAACGGCGTGGCAAAAAAAGGAAATCTAAGAAAAGACAATCTAAGCGTGAAACTTGAAGATGGTACAGTTATGAACGCAAAGAGGGATAATGCCTCTTTCCGTAAAACCTTCACAGATTGGGAGAATATGGCTAAGGGATTATCAGGAGATACCATAGGTCATTATCGGGCAAAAGACATTAGTTTGTATGAGATGTTCAAACAGCAGGGAGTTGCTGGTAGAGTAATGGGTAATAGTGGGCCAGCACAAAGGAATAAAGGCGGTGTAGAAATTTTCAAGATGCTTAGAAAAATAAAATCTTCTAGGGAATATTCAACTCAGGAATTAGATTGGTTAAACAAATTAGACAAGTTAATGGATGAATATGGTAAACCTGATAATAACTTGAATCCAGCAAATATCTATTTTGAGAATCCTACAGATTGGACGGAGAAGGGAACGGTTCTTTCTACTGAGCCTGTTTATGGTCATTATAGAACTGAGGATTATCAGGATAATAGAGCAGATAAAGTGAACAAGGATTATCCTGAAGGACAAGATGTTCCAGCAGTAAGTTCGGATTGGTATGCCGGAAGTAAAGGACAGGCAAAGCCTCCTTACTGGCAAGCAATATATGGAGATGGAACAGGAGATGTGTTTACTGGAAAGAGTCTACATCAATGTATCAAGGAAGCCATTGAGAGTTTCAATAGTCTAGAATTTGAAGTTTCTAAGAAAACACCAATACGAATCGAAAAGGCAGGTGCATGGCAGAAGGCTATGCAAATTGATGAGATAACTGAAATTGTTACTAAGTGGGTGAAAGCAGGGCCAAACAGAAATGGCAATTTCTCAAACAAATTATGTGTCAATGAAATTATGAGTAAGGAGCATTCTATAGAAGGTAATGAATCTGAAGTGGTAAAATCAATTTTGGAAATACCCGGAATTAAACAGGACATAAAGAAAATTTGGGTCAAGATAAGTAGGAGACAGGCAAATCGCATGGCCCATGAGGTTGCTAGTAAGATGGGTGTTGAGACAAAGGGAATCAGAGGATTCGATGTTTTGCAATTTGTTCAGAAGGAAGAAACTCCTGAAGAAGAACCTGATAATAAGAAGGCCATGCTAAAGAGTTGGAAGGAGATTTTGATAATATGAGTTGGGAAGATACTGTAAAGAATTGGACTAAAGATGGGAAGACTGGCGAATGTAGAGTTATGCGTTGTGATGCTAAAAATTGTGAACATAACATAGAGGCATGGATGACAGGAGATGGTATGTGTAGTCTTGATACAATAACAATTGATTCCAATGCAAAGTGTGCTTCATTTAAGTTGAAGGCGGATAAACCTACATCACCTTCCAATGTAGGAGCAAATCTTGCTTCACCCGGTTTGATAGATAGGGCTACAAGAAATCTAAGAGAACAGGAGAGGAATCAATGAGTTGGAAAGACATACTTAGAAAAGATGACTCTTTTGCTGAAAGAATGGCAGAAGAATATAAGAAAGAATTTGGTGATTCTCTAGAAACATGGATATTGCGTGAAGTTTCTAAATCACCTGAAGATGCCATCAATGTTATTGAAGCAGAAATGCATGTTATGAATGATGATAAGCCAACAGGTGAAAAATATCAATATCATCCTGAAAATCCAAAATTAGGTTATACCTATGGGCCATATGGAAGTCCTGAAGAATGGCAAAAACTGTATGACTTCTTTGAAAGAAAATTGGAAGAAGCAAAAAAACACGCCACGGAGAGGAAACAATGAGTTGTTGTGATTCCATGAAAGGAGCAAGAGTTGCTAATGTAGCATTGACTACATTGTGTCCTTACTGCTACACACCATTAGGAGAGTAATTCAAGGGGCCAGTATTCATGTCTGCAACCATGTTTCCTTTACCGGATGCTGGCCCACCAAAAATAAAGAAGTGATATTATGGTAACACGAAAAAGATGTACCCTTTGTAATCACGAACAGCGTGACCAATTTGAAGAAGACCTAGAGAGTATGGCAATAAGTCCTGATGAATTGGATAAGAGAATGGAATGGGCTAGTGGTACTTCAGCGCGTCATCAGAGAAATCATATGTCAGGTTATGAGAAATCATCTAATCCTAGATGTAAGGTTTGTACTTCTGAGATTCGTTCTGATTTAGAAATGGAAATCTATACTGGTGACATGAGTGCTGAGACTGCTGCAAGAATTGCAGAATGTTCTGAAGAGCAAGTTGTTCGTCATATGAAATACCACATGCAACCAATAGTGCAAAAGTCTGCGGCTAATCTAATTGCACAAAGAGAGGTTGATGAGATAGAAACTCTTAGTGTGAACATTGAAAGATTGAATATGAAGATTGATGAGTTGTTTAACCAAGAAGATACTAGTCCAAAATATCTAGACAGTTTAACTAAACTAGCAAAGGAGATTAGAGAGAGCCTGAAGTATCTCATGGAATTCAAGGGTAAGTTGGTTCACAAGAGACAAGATACAATTATTGTGGCTCAGATGCAAATTGTCAAAGAGGTTCTAGCACAGAACCATCCTGATGTTTGGCTAGATGTTAGAAAGCAAATGGAGGAAAAGATGCAATGAGTTGGCAATTCATCTTGAAAAGAGAATTATCTACTTATGTTATACAGGATACTGTTTGGAATGAAGCGGGTGGTGAGGGTATGGACTCTATAGAAGAAATAGAGAGAAAACTAGGTAGGAGATTGACACCTGAAGATTTTACTGATGACCCGTTGAATTGGATGCCAAGAGATGAGTACCTTGCTGTGACAGAATCCAATCAAAAGCAATATGATATTTTGAGAGATAGACTACCTGATACTAAACAGAAAATAGAACAGTATATGCAAAGACCAGTTTGGACTCCGGGTAGAAGAAAAGGAAAAACCCCCGATAAAATCAAGATGATTCAGGAGATGATACAATGAGTTGGCAAACCCTTCTAAAAAATCCGGCTAGAAAAAAAGCCAAAGTTACTGAAAGTGGTGATGTCACCACAGGAAAATATGTCGTTGAGTTTAATTCCTATGAAGGTAGATTACTTGACGCATTGACTGATAATGCAGAAACTGACAATATACTGCGAAAAGTGAAAGATGGGGAGTTGAAGGCTGGTTCAGTTAGAAGGGCGATTAATCGTTTGAAGAAGATATTTGATTTGCCAATGACAAGACAAAGAGTTGCTTTTGAAAAGATTCCAACTATTGATATTCCTGTTCAATCTACAGTTCTAGCAAATGCGGATAAGATTCTCGATGAGTTGCCAGCGAGCAGACATGAGAAGGGTAGCACATACCACACTAAAAGAAAAGTCTCAACAGTATCTGTGAAAAAGTATGAAGATTTCATGAAGGGTAATCATCAGCAACTGATTGACTTTCTCACACAAGGAACTGCTAGTGCTAAAAAATTCAGACATGTTGAAATCCGCCGATGGAATGACGAAAATAATGACCGCCTAGTAAAATATCTGAAGGGTGCTGCTGCCAACAAGGAACATTTGATGGGATATGATACAGAAGGCATTACTCTCAAGTTGGCAGAACTTCCTCCCGGCGCAAAGAAAAAGGGAGTTGAAGAAATTCCCGAAGGATACCTAATTACATTAGGGCCATTCATGAGTATTTTCAATGGTAAGAAATACCGCAATGGTGAACCTAGTAGTCCAATCAAAAGAAACTTCCTTGCTAAGTTATTCAAGCAGCCTAAGTACAGAACACAATCTGTTTCAGCAGCAGTTAGTGGTGTAGAAACACAAGAAGTTAGTGACGATATTGCTAAGGAATATCTAGGATTAGTTCTATACAAATTGAGTGGGGCAACTAGAAATGAGTTCCTCCCTGAAATTGCAAACTTAGAAGATATGTCTAAAATCTATGGAACAAAGGAAAGTACCAAGACTTCTACAGGAAAACTTCTTCCAGCATTGGAGTATATTTTGGAAAACACTTCTTTCCAATTAGAAGGTAGTTTTGCAAAAGAGCAAACAAAATCCAGCCTTCAGAGAAAAACCGCAATTGACCAATTACTTAGAGGCGAGCATAGAAGTGAACATCGTGAACTACAGGAATTATTCGATAAGACTGTCAAACCTGCTGTAAAGGCAAAGGGTGGAAGAGTTGAGGCTAAGAGGGAATTAAATAAATTCATAAAGATAGTTTCAGAAGATACTGAGTTGTCTGATGCTTTTGAAGAAATTACAGGAAAAACAGTAATCAGAAGATTCGCTATGCCAAATGAACTGCGAGAAACATTACTATCACCAACTAGAAGTAAGGTGAATATGGATATAATCAGAGAACATAGTTTAGACCACATATATCCTTCAAAAATAAGTGTTAAAAATATGGATTCTGATATGAAAGAAGCAATTCAAAGAATGGAACCTAGTAGAGTTTGGCCTGATAGTCACCATGAAGCATTACCTTCAGATGTAGAAAGACTCAAGCCACTATTTACAGAAGTGGTGGAAAATCCATATGAATCATTTATTGAAGAAGTCAGAACAATGACTGAGAATGAGGCACTACAATCTCATGGTAGATTTAGCCAAGCGAAATTCAGAAAAGAAATGGAGAAGATGGATACAAATGTTCTGAATTTCCCTGATGTAGTATTTTTACTAGGTAGAATGGAAAGAATACTATTGAATGAATCTGAGATAAATAAAACATTGAGGCAAACCACAAGAAAGATATTCAGAAATGATGAGGCTGATGAATCAGTAAAGGCTCTTAGAGAAGAACTCAAACAGAAATATCCTAGAATTAGAGAAGAGTTTGTTTCTAAATTGAAGGAAAAAATAGGGGAAGTTTTGAGTGAACCAATCACTCATGATAAATCGGGATTCCAACCTTATGAGTGGCTAACTAAAGAAAAGGGGATTGGTGCTTAATTATGGATAAGTATTTCTTGGCAAATATGAAGGGCGATGATGAATTGCTAGAATTATTGACTAAGGAATTCTTGAGTAAGAATAACGAGTATTTGACTGATGGGGAAGATTATGAATTGATGGAAGGATTCAAGGTTCTACCTGAAAAGGAAGCAGAGGTAGAAACAGAAGTAGAAGATTTGTATGATGAGGTGAGAAGTGAATTCCCATCTGAATCCCTATTTGAATATCTAAAGGAAAACTCATCATCGAAGAATGGTAAATTGACAAAATACATATTGCATGAAACTGATGACGGGTATCAACTACAACATCATCTTAGGCTTAAATTATTAGAAGCACATACAGATTCTGATGAAGATACTACAACGAGCGATAAAATAACAAGACAGCAAATGCAAGAACTATTAGTACAGGAATTAAATGATAGATATAGAAACTCATTTGCTGGATTCCCTCAAACAACAAAGGAAAGAATGCTAAAGTATTTGATTAAGAATTTAGTTAGTAGGGAAGGAGGCACAACATTCGGAACGGCAGTAGACGCTGCTTCTGAAATGGAAGATGAAAAGACCCTAAGACACACCTTTGCGGATATTGCATCATTAGATAATGTATTGAGAAATTTCACAATTAGAGGTAAATCATCACCCTTGAGTCATAGGAAAGTAATGGGACATACTAAGGAAAATGCCGATGGAGAAACTGTTGAAGTCCCACCAATGGATATTTCTAATGTTGTATTTATGCCTAAAAATAGGGTCAATAAGAAAACACTTGAGAAATGGCTAAGGATAGTTGAAAATCAAAGGGGAGCAATTAGACAAAGGATTGCTCCTATTATTTCTATCATTAGAGGACGATTGAAAACGGGAGAGAGAGTCATTAATCTGGAAGCAGATTATGTATTAGGAAAATTAAGTCTGAGGGAATTATCTCGCAGAGAAGAGATTTACAAGTATTGGGAGAGAGTTAGCACTACTGAATATGATAATTTACAAAAGACATATGATGATTTGAGAAAGGAATTTGCAGATTTGTTTAGTGATAGAGAAGATATTGACCCTGAATTGAGAAAGGTTCTAACAGCATTTTATGATTTCAAACCTGATATGGAAAACGGTACGCTGAATTACATTGCGGAATTAGCACCAATGGATATGAAGTCAGTACCTAAGAAGCAAAAACCTGCATATATACTTGAGAGATTCCTACAAGAGAATAATCTTCTAGATAAGAAGAAAGATACTCTAGAAGAAATGTCAGAGCAATGGGAATATACTGGTCAAAAAAGTGGTAGAGAAGCAGACCACATTCTTACTGATGCAGAAGGAAAAGAAATTGACACTAGAGAATATGACCCTACTACTGGCGGTGCTGAGAAGGTAAACAAGCCATCCCCTCAAGACCCTGTGAAAAAACCACACGGCCCTCTCGACCCTCTTGATACCTTTAGATTACCACCGGGTAAAGAGGGAGATTCCGATACATTCGTAGGTGTTGATACAAGAGAATTAATGCAATTGGGAATAGAACTGACAGAATTTGAAGATGTGAAAGTAGACCCATTATATTATCATGCATTCACAAAGGATAGCGGAGTCTTTTCTGATACTCAAGTTTTCAAACAAGAACTTGAAAAAATTAAGCGAGCAATGTTGAGTGGTGCTAGAGTAGGAGAAACAGTAACTGAAGTAAATGTGGATGACAAAATATTCGACTTTATCGAAAAGTTAGAAGATTTGGTAATTAGTGAGAAAAAGAAATTCTACTTGCCAATAAGCGATACTCTGAAGAATTTGGATATTGGGGATGAAACTGAAATAGATAACAAATTGAAGAGAGTAGGAGAATTCCTAGAAGTAATATCTCAATTCTTCGATACTGGAAGTAGTCTGAGCAGAAGCGCATCTCCGAGTAGAGCAGCCGCTACAAAGCAAACAACATCAAAAGACCGCAGTACAGGAACAGCATTCGATACAACATTCCCCGGTAGAAAAAACAGAAAAAATCTGTTGAAAGATATTGAGGAAGTAGGAGAGACTTGGAATGCCTTCATAGAAGCCATGAAAGAATTCTATATTCTACCAATGAATTCTAAATATCGTCCGTTCAATGATAACATTGCTGAAACATACAAAACTAGTGAGAAAATAAATCGAGTATGGTCTATGCTAACTAGTGATAAAGCAGAAGAAACTGCTTTCTTCAAATTCTTAGCGTTGGAAGCCAGCGAAGGTGTTGCATTATTGAACGAAGATGATTTTACAATATTCTTAGAATTGATGGAATTTATTGCTGAACCTGATGTTGGTGTAGATGTGGGTGAATTGCGAAATCTATTGAATAAAGCGCGAAAGAGAGTGACTTGGATTTTAGGTTCTAGTAAGAAAGGTAATATTGCTGATGAAGTAAAAATAGAATTTGGGGCATATTTCCATAAAGTGTTGATGAGTAATGATTTAGAGATGCAAGAAATTTTCGGAAAGGATTCTGAAGATTGGGCTGATAGATATAATCCAGATACTGTATATCCGTTTGAAGCAATGGTGTACCACATAGAAAGAAATCGAGAAGGATATACTCAGGAATTAGGTGGGACAGATGCTGGTAGTGGTAAGATAGTATTGGCGCAAAAATTCTTGGATGCATTGAACAATATGAACTTCGGTAAATCAGAATACGAACAGGCATTAATGCGTGTTCATGATGAAATTAGAAAGATGGAGGGTAAGCCAATCTATCACAATACAGCAAAGTTAGACAATTACTCTCATGTTAGTAAGGCAATAAAATTGGTTGAAGAAAGATACCATGTAGAACTAACTGCTTATGAGTTAGATTCTATAGTAAAGGAAGTAAATTCTATGGAAGAATTGAGTATCAAACATGGAGTACCTAAAGAAAGCGTATACTTCTTGAAGGCGAATTTTAGGTGATTATATGATTCGTAAATTTCATCCTGATTTGAGAGCGTTATCTCAGGGCAAGGATGCTATTACTGTTCAAATCGGTGATGAAGCACAGATGAAAGAACTGTGGGATGCCAGTAATCCTGACATGCCTCATGAAATGCGTTCTAATGATAGGTGGAAATATCCTGTAGAAAGTTGGTTTGGTCACATACGAAGAGAGGGTAAGAAAAGCAGATTAGTTTCAGTAGTTGGTAATGCTGTGAGAACAGGTAAAGATGGTCAGCCATACGCTTATTTTGGTGGTGCTAAAACTCACCCTGATTATCGTGGAGGTGGGGTTTTCAGAGAAGTGAGAGCAAAGGCATTAGAACCAATAGAAGGAATGCCGAGAATTGCAGGGTTTTCTACCATGCGTACTAAATCAGGACTTCAATTGGATAAGCCTGAAACTCATGAAATTATTCCTGATGATGTGTTGGCTTTCATGAATGAGAGAATAAAGCATCTAGATGATGTGGATGATTGGGGGGTTGCAAAATGGTTTGCAATGTTGAAGCGGGGCGATTAATTGACTCTAGAAGAATTAGATTTAGTCACGGCAATGGATATGGAGATGTCAAAGACATCATTTCCATATTTCTTTCAGAATGTTTTGGGAATGATGTTTCCTGCATATATGCAAGAATGGCTAGAAGTAATGCAAAAAACAGATAGAACAGTAATTGTCTGTAGTCGTGACCACGGAAAATCCGTATTTATGCATTGTTGGGTTGTATGGAATTTAATCTTCCAAGAGCCACCATATCAAATGGTATACATTTCATCTAACCAAAAGCAGACACTTGTTCATATGAGAGAAATTGATAGATATTTCAACAAGCCAGCATTGAGAAAATATCGTCCTTCTAAGGGATGGGCTATTGGAAACATCACATTGACCAATGGTAATTCTGTACTAGAGCGTTCTATAGGTTCTCAGATTCGTGGACTTCACCCACAGGAGATTATCATTGACGACCCTTTGAAGGAGTTTAGTTTGGCAGGTATCAATAGAGTCACGGATTGGTTCTTTGGTGATATGATACCCACACTACATCATACTGCTAATCTAAGAATGATAGGTACTCCATTCACCTATACTGATATTTTCACACAATTAGAAGAAAATCAAGCATATACTGTCAGAAAATATCCATGTCTAAATTCACTCAATGAACCACTTTGGCCTGAGCGTTGGGACTATGATGCACTTATGCAAAGAAAGGCAGAGATTGGTTCTTTGAAATTTACAAGAGAATATCTATGTGTGCCTGTCTCAACAGGAACTTCTTTGTTCAATCCTGAATTTGTTCAGAAGTGTAAGAATAAGAATTATGTTTTGAAATTAGGTAATCGAAAAGATAAGGGCTACAAGTATTATGTTGGTGTAGACCCTGCTATCTCAACTGATGGAGACTACAATGTAATTACAGTCTTAGAAGTTGATGAAGAAATGAATAAGACTATTGTTCATGTAGATAGGGCAAAGAATGTAGAGTTTAGAGAAAACATAGAGAAGATAAGGCTCATTGGAAAGATATTCCAACCTGAAGTTATTCTATACGAAACTAACACTTTTGCCAAAGCATTCACTCAAGAATTGAGAAGTATATCTGATTTGAATGTTAGAGACTTCGATACAACTAGAAAGAGGAAACAGGAAATTATTCTTAATTTACAAATGAACATTGAAAATGGAAAAATGAATTTTCCATACGGCGATAATGCCAGTAGAAATCTGACTAATACATTGATAGAAGAATTGCAGATGTTCACCATTACTGAGTCGGGAAGATTTGAAGGTGTAGGGGCGCACGACGACTTAGTTATGGGATTAGCATTGGCAAACGCTGCAACACAAAACGCAACAGATGTGTTCCTATTATTGGATGATTTAGAAATCTTCAATGACCCCAAACCAACAAACACATCTATAGGCGGTATGTTAGGACTGAATTTCTAGGTGGTATCATGGTAATCGAGAATCAACCTGATAAATTGGATAGCGATAAACTTGATGAACTTGCAGATGATGCTAAAGAAATAGAAGAGATGGAAGAAGCACAGCGTCAAAAAATCAATGATATGCAAGCAAGAAAATCATGGTTAGAAGACCATAGAATATCGAGTCATTTTGAGGTAGAGAAGAATTATGCTGAAAAGCACAGGATTTCTCTTACAGATGCAAAGAAGATGCTTAATCCTAATTTGAAAAAGTACGAGGTTGAAAATAAGGACATTCCTAAATTAATCAAGGAATTGAAGAAGCATCGTAGGACGCTCAAAGGCGAAAAGAAAGAACTAGTCACTAAGTCAATAGACAATCTGATTAACTCATATTCAGAGCATCTAAGTAAGAGCATTGACAGTATTTACTGGATTTCAAAATACAAATCACCATTAAATGACATGACATGTAATGAAAGTGACATTATCAAATTATCATATATTCATGAAGAAGATGTTAGGCGAAGTGCCATAGATGAATTATGTAAGTATTGGGAAGCCAAATTAGACAGGAATGATTTATCTTATGGGTCTGAATACTCTAAGTTAAGCAAAGAAATGAAATCCAGTAAGCGTAGTTTCAAAGGAATACTCAAGAAATACATGACAAATACTGGAAATAAAGAAATTATCAAACACCATATTTTGAAAACAGTATGTGAAGAACCCGGAATTTCATCGAGGCAAATACATGAGAGATTACCTAAGAATTTGTTCAATAAGACTACACCTAGTATAATCTCAAAGATGGCGATTGGAAATAACATTACTTCTGTAGATGGTTCTTTCTACAAATTTGATGATGACATTAAGAAGGACATTTATGCTTATACTGCTGCATTTATTGATTCGGATGGCTACATTACAATGGATAAGAAATTCAATCCTAGAGTTGGATTGGTGGCTACTGGCGATAGAGGTAAAGCATTCATGATTGAGATGCATAAATCACTTGGTTGTGGTAGACTACATCTTGACCAAAAATCCCCACAAGATACTAGACCTGTCAATAGATTAAATTTTTATTCAGGTAATGATGTAACTGAACTTCTAACTAAGTGTAGGCCATTCTTGAAAATGAAAAAGAAGAATGCAGATATTCTATTGGAACTTGTAAGGATGAAGAAATCTCACAAGAAGGAAGAATGGTATACTGCTAGAAAAGAAGAATTATTCAAATTGATGAAGTTTGAAAACCATAAAGACCATGTTGGATATGACTTCACTCAATATGACATAAATGTAGATACGGTTGAAAAATTGTATGGAAATTGCAAAATGAATGAAATGGATAAAATCGAAGGTGTCATCAAGAGACAACCTTTGGAAGAAATAGAGGAATGATAGTATGGTAGAGGAAAAACGCAGATTTTCGATAAGAAATCTGTTTAGGCAGACAACTCCCAAGCCCCAAGATAGAACGGTTTTCACACCGGGAATACAAGAGAAGGATACTTCGTATCTTCTCACTTCCCCTGTGATATATCACATTGCACAGCAATCCACGATTGTACGCACATGTATAACACAGTTGAAACAAGAGGTATTTAGACGGGGATATTTTTGGGAAGAAAAATTCGTGGTAAAATGTGATAATTGTTGTAAGGAACATAGTTCTCCAACGAAAAAATGTATAGAATGTGGTTCACCTAATTTAAGTAAGCCCGATACTAAACAATTGGATTATGCACATAGTTTAATGGATGGATATGTGAATAAGTCAGAGCAGATGTTTATTGATGTTCTGAAAGAATTAGAAGATGATTTGAATATCATGGATGATGCATATTTTGTTCTTGTTAAGGAGTATTTCTTGGATAACGATGCTGAGATTAAGATGCATCGAATCAAGGAGGTATACAGAGGCGACCCTGTGACTATGCACATTTACTCTAACGAACTAGGTGAAAGAGGCGTACAGGGATACACCTGTTTGAAGCATAGAAATCATATATCTACTAGCGCAACAGACATGTGTGAATTGTGCAATTCAGAATTGTATCCCGTTCACTATGTAAATAGAGTAAATGGAGTTGAGCAGTATTTCATCAAGGGGGAAGTGCTTCATTTCAGTAAGTATTCTCCCGGTAGATTGTATGGATTATCACCAATAATTACTCTTTGGAGCAATGTCACAACATTACTGGCTATGGAAAATTATGTGAATTCATCATACACTAAGGCGCGTATGCCTAGAGGTTTACTTGCTGTTCAAACTCGCAATATGGAATCAATGAAATCCTTTTGGCGTGGTGTCAAAGAGAAGATGGAAGCAGACCCACACTTTATTCCAGTAATGGGAATTGAAGCAGAAAGTGGTAAGGGTTCTGTTGAATGGGTTAAGTTCATGGATAGCCTGAAAGAAATGGATTATATTCAGGTTAAGGATGATTTGCGAGATAGGATTTCAGCATTCTATGGTGTATCTAAGATTTTCATGGCAGATAATTCTGCTAGTGGTGGATTGAATAATGAGGGTATGCAAGTTCTAGTCACTAACCGAGCAGTTGAGATGGCTCAAACAATTTGGAATAACTATGTGTTTCCATTCGTCACTAAGGAATTTGGCATTACAGATTGGCAATTAAAACTCCCACCATCTGAAGAAGAAGATGAAGTTGCTACACTTCGTAAGAGAGAATTGGAAGTTAATATTGCAGGTTCCATTAAAAATCTAGGATTTGAAGTAGAGATGGATGATGAAGGTAGATTCAGTTATGAAAAGCCACCACCTGAACCTGAAACACAAGGGCCAAAGGAAGAAGGTGGTGAGTTTGAAACAGACCCCTATGCTGGCACAAACATAGATGCTAGTCAAATGGGTCAAATGCAAGAACAAATGATGGCTGCTGGTTCAGGCGCACAAGAAAATCCACCCGCTACAAGAAATAAATCGCGTAGTTCAGTAGGGCCGGATAAGAGATTTAGTGGATTGCCGAAAGATGCTGGCAATGAAAATGTAGACAAAAGAACAGAAAGGAGAGTAGGTTGAGATGAGTTGGTTTGAAATTCTGAAAGTAGATGATTGGAGGGAATCTTACTATGGAATTACAGGAGTGCCTAAAGCACCAAACACTACAGATATAGGGGAGTTTGAAGATAAGTTTGAGAGTTTTTCTGCACCATTAACAGCATTACATGAATGGTTAATCACTACTTATGGTCAAGAAGAAGCAGATAAATTAAGCGAGGATATTAGTATGCAAAACATAGGCACTAAAATTCAAGAAGAAATAGATGATGGAAATACATACATAGAGTCCAAAGAAAAACTACTAGATGCAATGGCAAAAGATACGAACAATGAACAAAATTTAATTGTGCAGATAGGTGAGTACATTTCTAATATTCAAGATAATGATAGTAATAAAGAAGAAGTCAAAAGACAAGAAGTCAAAATAGATGAAGCGAAAGCAAGATTGGAACAGAAACGCAAAGAATTATATGATTTAGATGAACACATAAAAAATCAGCGAGGTTTACTACAAGAACTAATAAGTATACAATCAACATTATGAAAGAAGGTGAAAAAATGAGTGAAAAGAAAGGCGTAAGACAGTTAGAAAGAGAACTAAAGGAAGCAAGGATAAGAGAGAAGCAGACACACGATGACAATATTACAAAGAATCGTGATTATTCTGTAGCGGGAACAGACCCAACGACAACGGTTGAGAAGGAGATTCCCGGCGCATCCGATATTCCTGATGCAATCTTACTACCTAAGAAGCATAAGAAAGGAAAGGAAAACATACCATTTTGAGGAAGTGATTGAATGTCATTCATGGATATTTTGAAAAAATCGGAAATCCATGAAGATGTTTGGGCATTATTCGATGAAATAAAATCCGGTGAGAGATTTGCCTTACCTAAGAAGAATATGCATTTAGCACATAGATACTATGTAGAAAATGCAAAGTTGTATGGATTGCCTGAAGAAGAAGATAATTTCTTTGAAAGTGGATATTTTGATATTCCACTACCACAAAGGAAAAGAGGGCAAACTAAAACAATCACAGAAACATGGTTCAAATTGCACGACGCAGAAAAGATACGAAAAAATATCAATAGAGTGACTGCTAAGGCTAATCCTATCATTAAGAAAATAGAAAAGAAAAATGATGAGATAGACAAACTTGTTGATGTTGGAATAGAAGCATTTGATAAGAATAAGAATAAAGATGGACACTATGATGTTATAGATAGAGATAAATTAGAACATTTCTTAGATTCTCCAATTGTAGAACCATATCGGTTAGGATTGAAACTTACTGAGGGCAAAGAAATAAATTTGAAAAACCCTGAAGCAACTGCTAGATTTTTAGGTAAGGAAAAGGAATCAGAAAAGGTATTGAGAATAATAGAAGAATTAGAATCTGTAGTTGATAACATGGAACTTGTTGTCGAAGTAATGACATTTTTGAAACAGGCTATTCAAATGCCTCAGTCTAAAACTGGTTCTGACAAGTTAGTAAACGATGTAAGAAAGATGCTAAGAGAGTGGGGGTCAGGTGGTTATGATGCTGCTAAAAATACAATTAAAAAATTGCAAGACCCACCAAAGGGAGCAACATACACTAGTTTCTTTACCGAAAAGAGAATTACTTCAATACAAGAACTACTTCTAAATGGTAATAAAGGAAAAATAGACAGAACCATTTGGAATTTGTTTATACCTGCAAGGGCAAAATTCGATAAAGAATCAGGCGAATGGTCTGACTATGTAAAATACAAAGGAAAAACATCTAAGGATATTTACTATGAAATACTGAATAAATTAGGTATTTCTACTGTTATGCCAAAAATTAGAGAAGGTGCAGCAGGTAAGATGAAGGAATACTTTTCTTCAGATATATCTAGTGATATTGAAGAAATTCAAAAAGTAATGAATAGTAATAAGATAGAAGATTATCAGTTTTTGTTTGAAGATGAAAGAGCAGAAAAAAATAGAAACATAATTTACAAATTGAGTAATCACATAATGGATGAATATGAAGATGCTAGAGATATGAGAAATAAAATGTCTGACTCAGAAAAGGAAGAGAAAACAAATTTGTTAATGAGTTGGATGGAGATACTAGAATTCATGTATCAAGTTATGGATATTACTGCTAAATTAGATATTGTTGATGATAGAGAATTGGAAGAAATCAGAAGTCTCAAAGGTAAATTATCAGGACACAAAGTAACAATTTATTTTGATGAAACTAAGCAGTTTCCAAATTTGATAGACGCATACGATAATGCAGAAGATTTTGCTCTCGCTCAAGAAAAGGCGCGTAATAGAAAACGCGGAGCGCATAAAAGAACTAAGCGGTATAAATCAGAGAAAGAGCGTATGGAAGCATACGAAGAAGAAGTTAAAAGGCACTTCAAAGGTACTATTACTGGTTATAGAAATGAGATTAACGAACTAAAGGAAAGATTAACTTCTGGTAAAGAAATTGATACTGAAGAATCAATTGCTATTCGTAGACAACTAAGATACCGAGAAAAGAAAATAAAGGAACTACAGCAGAAACTTGAAGAAGATGTAAAGGAACCTCTTTCATTAGAACGAATGCTAAAGGATTTGATTCGACACCATGAACAGAAAATTTCAGAAGAAGCAAAAGAAAAAGCAACTGAAACAGGCGAGCCAATACCACAAGAAGTTATTACTGCAACACAAGAAAAGATAGCAGAAATCAAAGAAATCCTCGGAAAATTCCAAAACAACAAAAAAGATGGTAAAGATACGAACAACCAAAACGAACTGGGTGATGCCGTATGAGTTGGGAAGGGATAATGAAAGAAGAACCGGTAAATAATGCTGAGTTACGCGAGGTAATTCAGCATCAAGAATTCATTGTAAAGGCAATTAGAGGGTATATGGAGAATTTTCAACCCCCAATACCGCAAGGAGCCATAGAATCACAAACAAATAGAGCAGTTGTTGTGTTAGAATTTTTGAAAAGACTAGACTTGGAACACCAGAGTATAGATACTGAGTTACCAAGCAATATCAATTGGCCGTCAAGAGATTTGAGCAACGAAGAAAGGCTTGCTCAACTAAAGCAAATATTAGATGAGATGAAGTTACAGGATTAGATGATTTAGAATGAGTTGGAAAGACATACTGAAGGATGATAAATCCCCTTCCAATTCTATCCTTGATAAATTACAACCAAAGGAGAAAAAGAAATTAAAGAAACTCCTACAATCATCTCAGCCTACAGAATACATGGGTCAAGAATTAACGAAGATGACTGATTTAATCAAAGAGATGAAAAGTCTAGAATTCATAAAATCTGACAAGAAGATGCAGAAGAAATTTGAAGACTTTGATGAAAAGAATTTAGAGATAGTTTCATCAGCCGCCGAAATACGCAAGGATTATGAGACTCTATATCGCCAACTTAGAGGAATGGTCTATCCAAAGAAGAAAGGTGATTTAGAATGATTTGGCAAGATATTTTAATGAAAAATAGCAAAATAGAAAGTGCATCTTCATTTGAAGAATTGAAGCGAATACTAGCAGAAGAAGAAATACGATTCAGTAGTGAAGCCACTTATACTAAAGATGGTAAGGACATATCTCCACAAGGAGCGGCTGAAGGAAAACTATGGAAACCGGAATATATTGACAGAATTGAAAATAAAATGCGTCAAGTGCTAAAACAAGAATGGGCTAATGATGATAAATTTAGAACCGCAATCTGGAATGTTTTCAGACAATACACTAGAACCGGGGGTCTAAGAGATAAGGCAATAGCATTATGGTTGGAAGATGATGAATTCGTAGAGAAGGTTAAACATGAGGCTTTGAAAGAAACTATTAGATTTAGGGGGCGTTGAAGATGACTAATTGGAAAGAAGTATTGAAACAACATATTGCAGAAGATTTAGGTGTAATAGCAAAAGACGATAAAGAAAAGGCATTTCGTGAAATGTATAGTGAGGATGACATTGAAGAGATGTTCAATGAAATGTTAGATGAAGAAGGAGATGTTAAGATAGGAAATCTAACTTATTCTCCTTCATGGGTACTACAGCAAGTAGACCCTACAGCATACAGAATAGGTGTTAGTGAATTAGAAGACAGTCTTATGGAGGATTTTGAAGATGAGTGAAGAAAATGAAATGTTAATGCTACTGAAAGAATTGGTAGATAAGGTGAAAGCACTAGAAGGCGCAGTTTACAATAAGGACAATATGCTGATGAAATCAGGTTTTGTCGTTGTTGATAGTCCAACTCCTAGTATGAGTGATAATTCTGTAACACCTACAGGTGACACAATTAAAAATATGGAATGGGATGAAATCAATAGACTGGTTAGTAAAATAGAGGGGAGATAAATGAGTTGGGAAAATATACTAAAGGATACTGAGAAAGGAGTAGGTACTGCTGCTAAACTTGTAGGGGCGGCTGTTCTAAGTGACGATGAAGAAAAATCTGAAGAGGTTGAGAAACTGTATGGGACACACCGATTAGGTGAAAGTGATATTGCAGATAGCATGAGAAATATGGTGGAACAATTACAGGAATTAGAAGAATTGGATTCCAATCAATCAACACCTGAAATACAAAGAGCATTCGATGATGCTAGTAGTGCATTAAACAAATTACAGGTATTATTGGGAGCAATTTAAGGGGATGGAAAAATGCCACAGAAAGTAACAAAAGAAGAAAAGATGGTAGAACTAGCCATATCGAAAGCAAAGGAATTTTTGCAACATGCAGGGCATCTTGGTACTGTTGAACTAGAAGATGATACAGAAGATGTTAAGGTAAAGCGACCAAAGAAGAATCCTTCTGAGGTAGCACTACCTAAAACTAGTAATATCGAAGGTAAGGAAGATAAATCTAATGAAGTCAAGAAATCATTGGATTCTATAACAAAATCAATGTTAGACATATTTGAAAAGGTTATAAAAACATACGGAGAAAAGTTTGCACCTATGACTGAATCAAATCCATTATTAGATGCTGACATGAGAACAATGGAGGATATAGGTTATAATGCTGCCATAAAGGATTTGTCAGAAACAACGCAAAAGTTGGAAAACGCCAAAGACCCAAAGGAAATACATGCATTGGCACAAAGAGCCTATAGAGCCGTAAGAGATTTGTTGGAGATGGATATGGGAAGTGCTGCTCCATCTAGAGGTAGTCTAAATCCGCCAAGACCTTGATTGAGGTTTGTTAATGGCAATGTTATCCGGTCTTTTGTTTGAAAAAGATAAGTCCGGTGGATTAACAAAGCGCGTTCTTGATTTCTTTGAGCGTGTGCGTTATGCATATCTTTCTGCTAAAGATGACCCTAAAGAGTATGGGCCAAAATGGAAGAAAACTGTAAAGGAAGTTAGAGACAAGTTCGACAATCTAGATGATTTCACTAGAGAACTCAAAAAATATCTAACAGAAAAAGTTGCATTTTCTGATGATGCATATGACCCACAATCATTAGACGCTAAGAAAATTTATGAATCTGTAAAAGAAATGAGATTCAAGTCAAAAAAAGTTAGTGACCCATATTCAAAGCAACTTGGAGATGAAGTAATAGATACATTACTAGAAAATGATGCTGTATTTGCTGCATTTATTCATTACGCATTGCGCTCTCACCCTAATCCCATTCCTGAAAAAGCATGGAAAAAGCATGATTTGAAACCTGATGAAATATCTCAAGGTGCAATGGGTTTAGATTTAGAAGTGAAAGATATTCCTCTTTACATTACCGAACATTACGGAGATGAAAATACAGACACTAGAAGAGTCAAGAGTAAATTCAAAGGTGCATATGCACTATTAGAAAAAGTATTCTTGAGTCAATATACAGATGAGAAGTGGGATTCACTACTAGAACTAGATATTTCAAAATCAGATGATGAAGAAAAATCTGAAATTGATTTCATAGTTCCTAACAAACCAATGTATAGAATATTTGAATTGAAAGATATGAAGGACATAAGGGGGCTTAGTGGTGAATTTGTCGTTCAAGAAAAGTATGATGGTATGAGAATACAATTGCACAAGATTGGAGACAATGTAAAAATTCTAACATTCAACAATAATGATATTACTGAAAAATGTCCTGAACAAGTTGAAAAATTGAAACAGAAGAAGTTTGGAGATTGTATCTTAGATGGAGAATTAGTTCTGTTTGATGGAGATGAGCCTCTACACCGAGCAGATACAATAAAACATATTTTCAAGAAAGAAACTGGCGGTAAATTAAGAGCGCATGTTTTTGATATAATGAATCATGATGGAAAAGACATAACAGACGAAACTCTTAGAGAGAGAATCAACATTTTGTTCTATCAATACAGTCAAAACTCTTCAGAAGAATTAGCCTTCCCTTCTAAGAAGGACACTAGAATTGCTGATTCAATTAAGGAAGTTGGAAAATATGCTGAGAAGATAATGCAATTACCTGCTTCAGAAGGTGTGGTGATTAAGGATATAGAATCAACTTATTACATTGGAAACAAGAAGAATCCGAAGTGGATTAAGTGGAAGAAATTTGTTGATTTAGATGTTATTGTTCTAACAGATAGAAAAACAAAAAATAAACTCCATTCGTATACTGTAGGAATTGGGCCAGTTAATGCTGAAACTGCTAGGAACTACAAAACTGTAGAATTTGAAGAGAAGGAATATCTTCCGCTTGGTAAGGTTCTAAACACGAAAAAGAAAATTGATGCGGGTAAGATAGTTAGGGTCAAAGTTGATGAGGTAAAGAAAACAAAGGATAAGTTCACTCTTTATTCCGCCAAGATAATTGAATTACCTGAAGTAGAATCAACAGATACTGTGCAAACATTGGAACAATTAGCATCCAAAACAAAGAAGTCTTTGGCTGCTGGCATGAGATGGACTGCCGGAGAAGCGATTGGGACATTGTTTGAAGTTGAGAGTGGATTGAGTTTCAAGCCTAAGAAGAAGAAAAAAATAAAGAAGGGATATTTCATTACTGATTATATTCACGGAACTGCTGAAATTATTCTCAAAGAAGATTTAGATGGATTCACTATTTATGGATTTGAAGGAGATTCATTGATGCAAAAGAATGCTCTATACAACATAGATGTTTGGAAGGAGCAAATAACTGAGATAATTAAAACTCGCCGTTCTGATTTGAGAATAGGAATTAAGAATGAAATACTTGAAAGAGGAAATAAACCATTGGCACTTGAAAAAATTATAGATTTTGTAGAGAAACACTATTTGGAAACTTTCGTAGATGTATTCCAATCTAATGATGGCAAATTAATGACTTGGTTAAGGAAACAAGAAGATTTGCTTTATCATCATCCGAATAAATTCACGGCTAGAGAAGATGTATTAGAAAAGGACATAGAGCCAAAAATAATCAAAGCAGAAAGTAGAGAGGGAGATTTTACGATTGTTATTAGAGAAGATGGGAATTTAGATTTCATCATAGATGTTAATGATAAAAGAAATGCTTGGACTATAGAGATAGATGATACTGAGGACATTTACAATTTATTTGGTAAGTCAGGTAAGTTCCCTGCTATAGTAGCAGAAAAAATAGGTAAACCTAAGAAAACACTAGACAAAGGAACAGTCACTCTTGGTGTGCAAAAAGACGGCTACCATGAATATAGAATTGATGGTGATAAGTTCGATACTAGAGTTCATTTGCGAGTAATTCCATTAGATGAACAAAAGCGTTGGTTAGCATGGACTGGCAAAAAACAGAAGATGCTAGATATGAAAGGTGACGAAAATATATGGGATATTACAGAAGATAAATACGCTCATTTAGAATTTCCACCAGAAAAAGACGAGTAGTTCATATAGTAAGAGAAAAAGGTGGAAAAAGTGTTAATGACAGAATCTCTGTTAATGAAAGCAGATGACAAACACGAATTTAGTATATTAAAATCAGATGAATTAATTATTGGCGGGTATGCATCAATAGAAATAGTAGACAAGCAAAATGATTTGATAACAATAGAAGCATTAAGAGATTCAGTTAAGAAATACATGAAAGAACAAAAATACAGAAATGTAATGTCAAATCACTCAAATGTTCAAGTCGGGGAGGTAATAGAAAAATATCGAGATTCCAACGGAGTCGTACACAAAACAGATGTAGACGATGTTGGTTTTTATGTTGTAATCAAACTACGAGATGACATAGAAAAGGCAAAAGAAATCTCAAGAGGTATTAGAAAAGGAACTCTTCGTTCATTTAGTATTGGTGGACAAGCAATTTCAAAGAAAGAACGAACATCAAATGAATATGGAAAATACAATGAAATTGATGAACTTGAATTACATGAAGTAACAATATGTGAAAAAGGAATAAACCCCGAAGCGAAATTCGACATTTTGAAAATGGAGGAAAAAACAATGAGCGAACAATTAGAAAAGTCGCTTGAGGAATTGAATGACCTGTTAAAGCAGGTTCAGGAGTTCCAAAAAGGCGATGAAAGTTTGGATGAAGAAATAAAGAACGAAAGCGAAGATGAATCTGATTTGGAAACAGTAGCCGCTAGTGATGAGGCATACATGGATACAGAAGAGACAGATGACAAGGTTGAGATGGCTCTTGACGAAGACAGCACAAGAGAGTATCAGGCTGGTGAGGAAGTTGTTAGTGGTGGAAAGCCAACTGCAACTCCCTCTGAATTGAAGGTTGCTATGGCTAAAGGTCTAACAGCCGAAGATTTCACATCTCTGAATCTAAGTAATGAAAACATCGAGAAGGCATATGAGCAATACAAGGCTGAACAACTAGAAAAGATGGCAATGGAGAATCTGTCTTCTCACTTTGAAGAGAGACTTACAGAGGAACTAGCCGTCAAGAAGAGTGACGCTGAAAAGGCAGAATATGATGCTCGCGGAGAAGTAGCCGCACTTAAGGAAGAATTCTCAGAACTACGAAAGAGTCTATCTGAGAAAGATGATGAAATTCGCAAGACACAGGAAATTCCTATGGAAATTCCTGAAGGATTCCCTACAACGACAGAGCAACTTGCTGACATGTCGTGGTCGGATATTCACAGTCTAGCGAGGGGAAATTAAGGAAGTGATTAAATGAGCGAAAACACAGGATATATTAAAACAATGAGAGATTTGGAAGCAGCATCTTATGGAGTTGCAGGGGCATCAGGAAACCAACTGCTGAAAGCAGGTGGTATTGTTGGTGGATTCGGAACTCCACACGACGCTGCATCTAATCCATTTACTGCTGCTGCAAATTTGGGCGACCTATACAATGTTCTATACGGACAGAAAGTATGGTCAATGCTAAACCAAGAGGTTAATCCTCTAGCAATGCTTGCAAAGCGACCATACACCAGTAGTGGATGGAGAGTGCTAAAGAGCCGCCCTGTTGGTGGTTCAGATGCTGCATTCGGAATCGGCACAAATGCTGTCACAGCAACAATGTCATCTGCTAATGCAGGTTCACCAAGAGCCGACCAAATTGGCGGTGTAGAAGAAAATGCAACACTAGGCGGTGCAGATGGATTCAGAGCAATGGCTCCTGAATACACTAAACTGTATGTTAGCCCAAAAATTATTGCACATCTATTTGAGTTCTCGGAACTCGGAATGGAGTTGGCTGCAATTGACGACGGCGTAGGAGATATTCGCGCTATCGTTAGAGAAGATATGGGTAAGCACCACGCAGAAGTTCAGAGTAAGATGCTAGTCATGCCTCTAGAGCGATATGACGATGGAACTGCTACAAGTATTGAGAGAAACTATACTTCTCTATTCAAGGTTGTATCTTCTGCTGCTGAAATTGCGGCTATGGCTGATGCAAACCTATTGGATACTGGTGCAAACAACGGCAGCAACGCCGCAGTAGTTGATGATGTGGTGAAGATTTTCGGTGAGACAAGAACTGTAACTGTTTCAAGCAACGACTATTCTGGAACTGCTTCGTTCCTAGATGCAGAAGTTGATTTTGGTGACGGATATGCAGCAGGTGATGCTAGAGTTCTAACACTAAGTCTACTAAATGACATGATTCGCAGAATCAGGCAAAATGGTGGAAACCCGAAGGTTATCATTACTGGATACGATACTATTCAGCATCTATCAGACCTACTACAGAGCCAAGAGAGATTTATGGATAGGAAGGAGATTGTTCCATCCCATAATGGTGTAAGAGGCGTGAAGGGTTCAGAAGTCGGCTTCCGAGTCGCTACTTACTACGACATACCAATTATCCCGGCAAAGGATATGCCTTCTACTGGTTCTAACACAACTAATACTTTGAGCGATATGCTAGTTCTAGATACTGACCACCTTTGGCTATCTGTTATGACACCAACCCAATACTTTGAGGATGGTATCACTAGTGGAAACCCATTCGGTGTTGGCAAACTTGGAAATCAGGGTATGTATCGAACAATGGGCGAAACATGCTGCTCCTTCTTCAAAGGTCAAGGAAAGATTACCAACCTAAAGAGTGCTTGAGGGTGATTAAGTGACTCACACAGTTACGCTCATCCAAAACCACAAGGGGCTAACTGCCTCTAAAGTGGCTGGTGAAGAATATCTAGTTGATGCTAAAGTAAACATTACCAGTTATACAGCAGGTGGAGAAGTAATTACTGCTTCTTCGTTGGGACTTAGTTCCATACATGCAGTATTGATAACTGGCTGTGAAACAGCATCTAATGTAGCCCTACAGAGATTTGTTGTGGAAACGGATACTTCAGGCGATTACGCCAGTAGTGCATCATTCCAACTTGTAGGAACAGTTGCCAGTAGTGGTGCTGCTTCTTCTACAGGTGGAGATTTGGGAATGGTCAGAGTTCGTGCCTACGGAAATCTCTGATTAGAACAACATAAAGTAGTAGTTTCTGCCCCCACATACCGGGGCAGAGGCTACTTACCGCAAACGAAGTGATAATATGGCTAAAGTGAAACTAACTAGAAATAGATTTGAAGGGCCAGTCGTAGTACGACTAGGCGGACACACATACAGTATAACACATGAAGAATTCGTGGATATGCCGCTTTGGTCGGCAGTTTCACTAATTGGTGATGAAGGAATGATAATTGAGTTTAATGCTAGTGATGAAAGAGGTATTTCAGAATTAAGTAGTCATGCATTAAGAGTTCTAGCAAAAGAATTTGGCGCAGAACCTGATGCTAAGGCAATTAAGAAAATTATGTTCCCAAAGAAGACAAGGAAACCTAGAAAGAAAAAGGAAGTAGAACCTGTAAAAGAGGAAAAACCTGCTGAAAAGCCTGTTGAGGAACCAATAGTTGAAGAACCACCTGTTGAAATTGAGAGTGAGGAAGAATGACCCAATCATGTACTTCTACAGGTGTGAAAACTGTTGATGCTGTTATTTCTAGTTCTAGATGCAAATTAATGAGTGTTCATGCTACTAATGCATCAGGTTCTGCATTTACTGTTTCAGTCTATGATAGTGGTGCAGCAACTACTTCAGGAAAAGTAGAAGTTGCTAGATTATATCTAGCATCTAATGGCTCTCTAGAATATGACATGCATGGTAGAATATGTGCAGAAGGAATTTATGTTGATGTTACAGGAACAGGAACATATTCCGTAGAATATTCGTGAGGGGAAAAATATGCCAAGTATAGATACAGATACAAGATTGATAATGACAATACTGTTCGTTGGTTCAGTAAGCGGAATGAATGTTTTCTTTTATACAGAATACGGAACATTGTTCCCGTATAGTGGGTGGACTCACGCACTATTATTTGGGATATTAACGGTGGGTGTGATAATGATAATGAAAGCAATGTTTGATATGGTTCTGAATGATAGAATTGAGAATTTTCTACTTCAGAGAAAGATTGAACAGTATTGGGCTAGAATGGCTCAACAAGAAGAGAATAAGAAGAGAGTTAGAGAATCACTAAGAAACTTTGACCAAAACTACGCTCTTAACAATGTGCCTATGCCTCCACCACCAAGAATGATACAGTCACAAGAGGATGCTATTAGTCCTTCATTTCTAACTACATTCAATGAGTGAGGGATAATATGGTTGGCGAAATCCTGATGGGTTTCGATGAATCCACATTAGCGTATGATTTACAAAGAGCGCACTCTGCTGATATTTGGTTTCTAAGAGCGAGATTTTGGTTATGGGGCGGAATATTTTGTGTGTCTAGTTTTCTTTTAGGTAATCTAATTGCTCGTTTTGGAATAGATATATTCGGTTCTGCTTGGGCAGGTTTTTGGAATTTGGTTTATTCATAGTAGGGTGATATTTTGTCATTAATGACAGGATTTACCATCCTAATGTTTGAAAAGTTGAATGCATTATATCAACGACTACATGCAATACCTTTCGGGGTTTACGGTGCTAGTCAAGTTGGTAAAACCACATTACATCATCAACTCAAAACTAGAGGTGAAGTCCCTACAATAGTAGATAGAACTGTAGGAAGAAAGAGAGCAACAAGAAAATATGTCAAATTAGATGGAGAAGCACATACAATAAAAACCGCAGATGTAGGCGGTGAGACTGTTTTTTGGACTGAATGGGCAGAAGATTTGAGAACACGACATGTGAAATATATCATCTTCATGATTGATGATAGACATATGGATAAGCATTATGATATTGAACAGCAATTATGTTGGACTTTTCTAGTGGATACAATATGCGCCCCATATTGGAATGTTAATGGTAGAAAGGTAAGAAAGAAAAAACACGAAATACCATTAGCAGTAGGTATATGGGCAAATAAGGTAGACATTTGGAAAGATAAATATTCATATGATAAAATAGAGAATCATCCTATATATGATTCATTCAAAAGTGGTATGCAGAAACTAAACGACAATGGTATTCCCTGTTTCAAATACATTGTAAGTGCTAAATCTGATTCAGAAATGGTATACAGGGGCATCCTAACAATGATAAAGGACTACTAATGAGGAATGGTCAATGTCAATGCAATATCAGCCGCCTAATTTGATTGGGGCCACTAATGCTATGGTTGCATCTAATCCTTTTATGGATAGATTAACTCAGGCTAGAAGTCCCGGTTCGGTGATGGTTTATGAGTATAAAAGCCTCAAACCAAAAAAACAACTAAAGGAAATAATCAAGGTTTTGAAACCTGAAAAGAAAACATTCTTGAAAATTCCATACAGATTTGCCTTCAACATTAAGGATAGATGTGTTATCTGCGGTACACAAAAAACATGGGATAGTAGTGATACACTACGACCCCCACTACCACTTCATAAAGTCAGGAAAGGGTATCCTATGCGTGGAACATATTGTGAAAAACATGCTCAAATACATATGCAATATGAAATGTTAGAACAGCAAATACTAGCAGAAGAAAACGGACTCAGTTTCAGCGCATATATTCCTAGACCTAAGATACCCAATCCACTTTCTAGTGGCCCATTAACAACTCTAACACAAGGAGATATTGTTTCCCTTTCTTCTTCAGGTTGGGTGATTCATCCACCAAAAGGAGAATCAGAAAGCAAGGAAGAAGAGTTGTTCAGACTTATCATTGAGAGTAATGGAATGCAAGAAAGAATGAAAACTCTATTGACTGAAGGCGTTAGGGTAGTAAATGAGGAACAGGAGGATTAAGTATGTGGGGAACAAGTAATCGGAATTTAATGACCACAATGACAAACAATCAACAGTCGAATTTCAAAATGATGAACAATCTTTTGACGCTACAAGAAAATCATGTAGAAGATTTCTTTCAATATCATGGTGAAGCATTCTTAGGTGCATTTGAACAATTAATTGAAGATGTGACAACTAGAGTTGTTTGTTCAATGTTAAGCAAATTAGTGTTTGTTCAAGGTAGTAATGGAAACATGACTGTTAGCCCTGATGCTCTTGTAGAATTTCAAGGAATCACTAATGAAAATATCCAATTGGATTTGCAGAATCTTTTGGCTAGTGCGATAAATAGTGAAGTAATAATGCAAAGGAGAATGGCTAAACAACAATATCTTGAGGCTCAAGGTTTTGCGGGTTCAGATGGAGCCGCAGCAGCAGCAGCAGTAGGAGCATCAACCCCACCTAACATTCAAGGCGCACCTGCTATGGGTGGTATGAATCAACAAATGATGAATCAACAAATGGCATTCAATAATCAATCAGGATACCCTATCCCTCCGGCTGGATATGACCAATACAACAATCCGTATTGGATAGACCCTGCAAGTGGTCAAATGACTTACAATCCACCGCAAAGTGGTTTGGGTATTGCTTCAGGAATAGGTAAGGCTGTTGCTTGGGCTAAGTGGCTCGCTTGAAGGAGGGGGTATTAGTGTATGGTGAGAGCGCGAAAGCAGAAGATTTCCAGTAATGAAATTGCTGGATTAAATTATTCTGTTACTTTACTTCCTAGTGATATTAGAAAATCATTTGAAGACTTAACAAGTAATCCGCTTTTCATGCAAATGGTTGCATATCCATTTCATGATATGGATTCTGAGTCTAAGATGGATAATGTAAGAAGGGAAATACCTGATTTATTACAGTTAGAAGATTCTGATTTTCCTCCTAAAAAGGAAAGGTCTAGTACCTTTAATGAAGGTGTTTACGATTATTACCTTAAGAAGTTCCTAGATAAAATTGAAGAACAAGAATTGATGTATCTAATTAGAATTTTAATTCAGGATAAATACCTGAAAGACAAGAAACTTCTGTCTGTGCCGATAGAAAGAAAACTAGATGAAGAAGGATACACATTAGGAAATATTGAATCTAATTTGAATAAAATTCTAGGGTACAAATATGAAGAAGGAGAAGGTAAGAGGAAAAGAACTGATAATGAATTAATGAATGCAATTGATTCAAATAAACCTGTTTTATTCCCTGATGTACTTGAGAAGTATATTCAAATAACTCAAGAAGATGATGAAATAAAAATATCCATAGATACAGAGAAGTATTTTGGTAAGTTATTCAAGGAATATGGTTTTGGAAATATTGACTTTGAAGACACACCAATTACAGATAAAGATGGTAAACCTAAGAAGGATTCAAAAGGAAAAACAATAACTAAACCAAAATATGTTGGTAATCTACAATTTGGAGTATCACAGACTACTGATGGTGTTTCTGTTGATAAGCCTAAAAGTGAAAAAATTGATGATTATTCCATTAGAAGAGATATAGTAGAACAAGAAAAGGAACAGCAATTAAGAAGTCAATTTGAAGAGGAAGAAGGCAGTACATATAGTGAAGATGCTTTTGAAGAAGAATCTGATTTAGATAGATTTATTGAAGATGAGGATGGCAATGAAGAGGAAAATCCTGAATGGAATAAAGCACATGATAGATGGCATGAAGAAGCCTTTGAAGATTGGAAAGAAGAACATGCTAAGGAAATAGAGGAAGATTTAGGACAGTATGATGAAGATGATGAATATGAAACTTCAGGAGAAATAACAAGTGATGAATTCATTTCTGATAACCCAGAAGACTTAGAAGAAAAAATGCTCAAAGCCATAGAAATAGCAAAGGCAGTATTCAAACCAACAAAACAAGCAAACATAAAACATGTATTGAAGATAACTCCTAAACAGAAGGATAAGCATAAAATGAAAATGAGTTATACTGTAGACGATTGGGATGCAACTCATACATATGATGACTTGGAAGAAGTTCATGATGCTATTACAGAAATTCAATTTGATGAAAAGTCAATGAAAGAATGGATTATGAAATCTATTCAAGACCAAAGAAAATCTGAATTGAAAGAATTGGTGCTTGATGCCATAACTCCTGAAAACAATTTTCTAACTGTTGGTAATGTAAGTATTACGCTAGTGAAATATGAGTATGATACTGTAGATGATTTAGAAAGAGCATTAGGAGATAGTATTAGTCCTGAATCTTCTGAAGAATATGAAGAAGCAAAAGAAGTTTTGCAAAATCAAGTAATACAATTCAGTAAAATATTACAAGAAGTAGCAGATTTAATTGGCGATGAAATTGTATTTGGTTTATTCAATAATGCAGAAGACAAGAAAGAAGTTCATGATAGAATTTCTGTATTAATTGGAAAGGCTCAAACAGATTTGAATGTATTAAATTCATGGTATGGTGATGATTGGGAAACAGGGTATCATGACGAGGGATTTATAGGTTCAGAAATTATAACTGGCGAAATAATACCTAATTTATGGTTCGATATGAAAGATTCTAAGAATCAAAAATTCAAAGAAGAAGCAGCAAATCCAAAGACACCATTACCCGCATTACCTAAAACTAAGAATTATGGAGATGACGATTGGCTATTGGCGCATCCTGATTTACCACCTGCTCCCAAAGAAGATATTGAAAAATCTCGCTACGACTATGGCCTTGATATAAGCCCACCCACACAAGAAGAAATTGACCGAAAAGAAAGATTGGCTGCTCAAGGAGAATTAGCAGTACGGCTTGCTGAAGTTCCGAAACTTCCTAATGGTAAAAAGAGATTTCAACAAATAAGAAATGAATCTAGAGATTGGGATAGTAAATTGATAGATGATTCTAAGGATATGCCAAAATCTCAACAAAAGAAAATACTTCAAAAATTACTGATTCTTTTTCAAGGAGGTAGTATGAGTGATGTTCATAGAGAAACTAAAACACATGGAAAAGGATGGTATGACGGTGCAAAGGGAGGATTAGGAAAAATACTTAGTCAGACTACATTCCAATACAAAAGATTAGATTTGAAAGTTGATTTTATTTCACTATGGCTTCATTACATTAAAGGAGAAAGCACAAGCAAAATATTAGACCCTGATTATGAGGAATTTATTGACGCAGTAGAAACTGAACTAAGAGAAACTTCTTGGAAAGGTAAAATTAGAGAAGAAGGTGATAAGGCAGGTGGAGGAATTCATCTACCAATAATCGCTAGAAAGGGAACAGACAGAAATGACAGGCTAAGAATAGATACTAGAACATATGGAGTCAAGGGCGGAACTAAATTCAAAACAGGTAGATTTAGTGAAAGAAGACTTAGGGGCGCAGCCAGTAAGGACATTCCAAAGAAAGATATGAATACATTGAAAAGAGTAATAAGGGAATTCAATAGAATGCGTAGCATGGTGGCTTAATCATGCCAAAGGCATCCTCCCCTAGTGATTTCACCAACATTAATGTAAATTACAATAGTGGTAATGGGTATTACACAACACATACAGATGTTTCAAATCTATTACAAATATCTGCTTTCAGTAGTAGTACAACTCCTACTATTGCAGAAATAGGAAAAATAATCAAAAGAGTTGAAGAAAGAATAGATGATACTATCAAACAATCTTTCAGACCAATCATACATAAGGATGAATACTATTCCTTTGAAGGATGGGTTCAAGGTGCATATCCAATAAGAAAGTGGAGAGACTATGTGGGGTTTGTTCAACTAGAACTACCTAAAATTCAGAAGATTGTAAGATTAGAAGTTTGGCAGGGAAATGAATATGTGGACTTGGCTTCTGCTACAGCCAAAATAAAGATGCCATCATCATCTACATCTAGTTCAGTATCTTGGAGAATCAGATTAACTGTAGGGGCATATGTATTTGATTTAGTGGAAGGGGTACATTTCTATGATACATATGGGCCTAAAACTACTGCTAGTCAAGTTGTAGATGCTATCAATGAAGTATTCCCAATGAAGACTGCTAAATTCACAGGAGAAACAGAAGCAAAATCTGTGACCGCAAATGGAAATACGGCTGTAAACATTTCAGATTTCTTTTATGCTACAACAGATAGTGAAGCCGGAGATACTGTAGTAATATCTTCACTTCTTCTAGGTGAAGACGGCTCGGCATGTGGGATAACTTCGGTAGACACAGATAACAGTAATGCTGCAATAGGTACTGTTACCGCATTTACTGATAATCAAGACCAACGCAGATTGGGAGACTATTGGGTATTGGGTAATGAAGGAAAGATATTCTTCCTCAAGAAATACCCATACATGGAAAACCATTCAATTAGAGTGACTTATGTTGCGGGAGATAGTAGAGTTCCAGCAACAATACATGAGGCTGCTACAAAATTAGTTGCAGCAGAAGTAATACGACATGATGACAATTCGATTTTGATTGCAGAAACAGGCTCTAACATTGATTTGAAAACTAAACACGATATACTGATACAAGAGTCAGAAGCAATACTAAAGGGTAAACAAAATATCGTTCATTTCATTTCGTGATACTATGCAGAAACTAACTAATCTTTTCAAGGAAATTCTAGAATTACAGAAATCTAGAAATGAGTTATTGATGGATAGTGATTATGCAGATTTTGCTTTATCAGATGAGGCTATTTACATGGAAGCATTGAAGGAATACGAAAAGCGGTATCTCATAATATTCAAGGAAAAGGTGTTGTAGTGGTAGTAATTCTAGATGAAGTCACATTTTTGATTAGACTACTTAGTGATAACTGGGCTTCGGCAGGTACTCAATTAGTCTCTGATGGTGTGATAGAAGCATCTAACAACGCTACACCTAAATTCATTGATGTACGCTCTATTGAACCAAAAGAAGGAAGAAGGGTAGACATTGACTCACAATCTGTAGTTGTTGTCTATGAAGATAGTTCCAGCACTACTTATCCTACTATTGATTATGCTGTTAGAAATGAAACATTTACCTTTACAGTACACATTAGAGTATTACATCGTAGGGATTTTGCAAACAACACTAAATCTAGGGATAGATTACAAGCATTGTATAGAATCGCACGATACATTCTTGAGAACAACTCTCTTCGCCCTACTGTAACTACCGTTGAGGGCGGCACAACATATACTGATAATGCTGATTTAATCTCGCTTACTAGTAGAAACGAGGCTAATGATAGAGGCAAACGATTATTGGGCTACAAGTTATCGGTAGAAATGAAAAGATTCGGGAGAAGCACTTGAGGGGATTGTCAAATGGTAAGTAATGAAGTATTTATTGGCGCAGGTGCAATGGTCACAATGGCCCCTGAATGTGATATATTCCTTGATGAATGTACTGTTAGTGGAGCAGTAGCAACATTGGCAACTGCTGTAGATGATGATTTCCTATTAATTGATAATCTGTATCAGGGTTGTATGGCTAAGATAGAAACTGATAACAATACTACTCCTGAGCAATATTTACTAATCAAATCTAACACTAAGAATACAATTACATTTAATGAAGATATTAGCCAAACTCCGGCAGGTTCTGTTGATATTACCATTCTAGCATTCGGTGCGCCTGTTCCCGGCAAACTCAAAGATGCTAATTATGGAACAATTCTTTCTGATAATTGGCTAGGATTAGTGAATTCTTTCAATCCACCTAGTATAGATATAGAAATGAAACAATTGAATCTAGCAGCCGCAGGTGGAAGAAATTTCGATTATCAGTTCAAAGGCAGAGAAACCGTAAGTGGTGGTTCTTTGGATATTTCCTTGAACAATGGTTCTTGGCTGTATTATGCTCTTGGTGAAATAACATCTATGTCAGGTTGCGATGGAACGACAGATTTAGCATCTACTTCTGATAACAACATTGCTACACACAAGGGCTTTTTCATAGATGAAAGTGCTAAAACTATGGTTAGGGCAAAAACAGGCACTTTCTATCCACCATTGCATGTTAGTAATGTTCCTAGATACAGACATGATGATGCTAATATTGGAAATGACTTACATGCTTGGGATGGAACCCCAATCACATACACATTTGGAGAAGCAAATGGGGATATGCTACCATCCTTTTCTCTAGAAGTTCTATATTCAAAGGCAGGTAGAACAGGCACTACAGCAAAGGATTCGCTAAGTCCAAATGAGAATATGCTTTCAAAAATCTACACAGGTTGTCAAGTTAATTCTATGACCTTGAATTTTGAAGAAGGACAAGAATTGAAAACTTCTCTAGATTTATTCACTAGGAGAGTTTTCGATATGCCGGATGCATACACTCCAATGCATAATGTAACTGAAACGGCAGTATTGGCAGCATCAAGCGGTTTGGCTAATTTCAGCAGTAATGCTACTGATAACTACCCATTCCTATACTCAGGTGGAGCAATCAAACTATTCGGTCAAACTGTTAGTAGGATAAAGACTGGTACTTTGACAATAAGTAACAATTTAACTGCACAAACATTTGTTGGTAATTACAATAGGGAAACTGCTTCTGCACACATACCTGCTCAAAGAACATATGAATTGTCTTTGACAATGATGATTACTGATTCAAAGGTGTGGGATGAATTGAGGAATGCCAATGAATCTTCAGGTGATATTCAATTAACATTCTCAAAGGATTCTTCCACTAGTGGCGAAACAGAATCAATTAGTATGATTCTACAAGATTATCTCATAAACTCTGTGACTATTCCATTCCCCGAAGATAAAGGCCCAGTAGAAGTAGAAGTTTCTATCACGGCTAGAACATTAGGAACTACTACCTACACAGGTAAGTGGGGAATAGTCACAATCGGCGGAGTAGCATCACAAAATTAGATAGGAGGCGTTTTTCAAGTAGGAAGCGTCTTAGTATTATTCCACCAACATGTTTGTATGTATGTTGGTTTTTTTGTAGGTGGAAAAATAAATGAATGAAGTAGTAGTTAGTGACAAGAATAAACTGTTCGTTGCAGTTGAAACTGAATGCCATCATTTGAAGGTAGAACCTGATTCTGATGAAATATTGAAAG
>VTLG01010421.1_pt1 | contig 93836 bp, 87 predicted proteins | sample 4694571 | NCBI WGS metagenome assembly VTLG01 (sample SAMN12604809, study PRJNA352737) | marine metagenome | biome: ENVO:00000447; feature: ENVO:00000209|ENVO:00000569|ENVO:01000036; material: ENVO:00002151; isolation source: viral sequences binned using virsorter ...
TCTGAGAACCAACGAGTATAGATTTTAGATGGGAATGATGCACCTGCACCACTCAACCTTGTTCTTGCATTTGCACAACCACTTGTCAATAGTAAAGGGAGCAATGCAACTGCTAATGCTTTCATTTGTTTAAAAAAAAAATAACACCCACTTAATATAGCATAAGTGAGTGTTTTGTATCTTTAACTACAGGTTAAGATCTGAATAAAATCTTATTAACCTATGTCATAGACTCGTTTTTTCTGATGATCAGGTACGATTTTTTGTAACTCTATTGTTAGCAAACCATTAACAAACTTTACTTCTCCAATTTCTACATCATCTGATATATTAAATGTTCTAGTAAAGTTTCTTGCTGCTACTCCACGATGCATATATTCTTCTTCGACCTCAGCCTCTTGCTCTTTAGATTTAACTAGCAATACATTTTGTTCAGTTGATACTTCTACTTGATCTGCTGACCAACCTGCTAGGGCAAGTTCTATTCGCCATTTAGTTTCTGTTTCTTTGACGATGTTATAAGGGGGATAGCTTGGTGTAGTTTCGTATGAAGTGAAGAAACGATCTAGATAATCGTCCATCCCTATCCCATGCCTTTGAATTACTTTCATCAACTCTGGTAAATTGGCAGAGTGATACTTTGCTAATGTTGTGTTCATTGTTTTCTCCTTGAATAAGCGAGTGTTTTTAAGTTTGTCCCCGAAGGCGACACTACTATTTAAACACTTTTGGCACAGAAAATAAACAGTACACTCCGAACATTTATGTAAGGATTAGCACACCTATATAGTTGTACGTCAATGCGTATAAACTCACAATGAAAAAGTATTTATCTCTTATCATGCTATTGGCTCTTGGTGGTGCAGCTCATGCAGGTGGATTGTCTACTAGACATCAGTCTAGTCTTCAACATTCTGTAGACTCACAATCAGCCACTTACTCAAGGATGGGAAACTCATATTCCATCTCTGGTACTAATGTGACAACCACTCACGGAACTGGCAATGATGCAGTGACTGGTGGTTTAGGAGTCAACACTTACAGTGCAACAACTGGTGTTGGATCAGTCGGCACAATCACAGCAGGTCAAGGAACAACTAATGGAACTGGATCATTTGCCTTTGCTCAGTCATGGACTATAGGTGATATTGCTGGAACAGGTTCTGAATACACAGACTTTGGTACTGTATCAGTTACTTCTCCAGGAACTCAGAACGACTCTACTAACGCACCAGGTACTATAACTGCTGCTCATGCAATTACCCTAACAGGTACAGGTAATGTAGGTACATCTACAACAGGTCAGTTCGTAAGCGAAGTTACTATCTTCGATTAATAATCATGAGGAATACATATAAGTTATTCCTTCTTGTAGCTATGGGTGGTGCTATAAACCCAGTCATAGCAGTGCCTGTGGTACCAAATTTCCAACAAGGCTCGATGACTACCCACACGGAAACGACTTCTACTGTGGTGGAGACCATAAATTCGATGGACTATAACACAGGCTATCAGTGGTCGGTAACGGGCAATGGAGTAACTACGGATGATAATTTATCACCCACTAATGCAACCCAAGTTAATAACATTGAGGGAGTGAATTCAACATGGACGGGAATAAGCGACAAACCCAACTTCACACTGACAACACCAGGTGCAGCGTTTCAATACACGGAAACGTACATGGGACCAGGATTGTCGAATCACACAGTAATACAAAGAGAAACCACCGTAACAAGCGTCACAGATACAACAAGTATCTTCAGTCAGTAGCGATATCCCTTGCTATGACTGGGTTTATGCCATCTGCTATGGCAGAAACTGTTGGTGGTGTAAGTGCAACAGCATCTCCGATCGCCAATTCTTCAGGCTCGGTGACCAATCAAGCTATACAAGTTTTACAAGGACCGTATATAACTAACACATATGGTAATGGTATACAGTGCCAAGGTGCTACCATGAACATTACTCCCTATGTCACTGGAACAGCATCAGCACAAAAACCATATGAAGCATACTATATGGATCCTGTTTATGATTTATCAGATTTGAATGATGATGGTGTAATCGACAATCCAGGTAATATTTTGTATCACGTTCCTACAAGAACAGCACAGAAAGATAACTATAATTTCTCAGTTGGTGTGTCTGCAACATGGTCTAGACCATTAGATAAGAAACTACAAGAGCAATGTAAAGAAGCAGCAGCAGCAAATATAGCAATGATGAATCAATCCGTAGCCAACAAAAGGCTTGATTTTGAGATCGCAAGATTAAAAAATTGTGGAAATTTATTAAAAGAGGGAATTTCCTTCCATCCTAAGTCACCGTACTATAGTATATGTGCAGATGTTGTTGTACAGAATGTGAGTAACATAGCTCCACATGCACATACGATACCTAAAAAGGAAGTAATTATTCCTTCTGGTGACTCATCTACTTTAAAAGAAATATCTATCGGTAATCCTTCACCTTAAATGGTGGTAAACCTTTCTTCTTTCTATACTCATTAGCAATCATTTCATTACGAGTTGGTTTATCTATTTTCTTACCCAACTTTTTCTTAATGGAATCGGTTGCTTTTTTAATGATCGGTTTTATAACTCTCAACAATAATGGTGTTGCAGCAGCAGATGCTGTAGCTACCACTGCGATAGCTGCAGTTACGCTGACTTGATTTGTACTCGGTAAATATTTTTCTAGAGTTGAAGTGGGTTCATATAATACTACACATTGACCTTGTTGTATCTCGTGACCTATAACTCTCTCCTCACCATTCTGAGTTAGATCACCAACTCTAGGTTGATTAGGTGCAGGACACTCAATCTCCTTTTCTGAAGGAATCGGTGGAACCTCAGGTGTATCTACCTCTGGTGTAGGTGGTGGTTCAACAACAGGAGGTGGTGGTGCTTCTATGACCATCTGTAATTGATCAGGTGTATAATCCATCGCATCATAAGATGGATACTCTGCATCACAAAATACTAATACATTATTTTCATCATCTTTTATGATCTCATTATTCTTGTCACTCTGCTCATGTGCCTCAACACAACCTGGCATATTAATAATAGGTTGACCTATTAAAACAGTTGCAGGTGGATGATTAGGCACTGTGGTATTTGGATGATCAGTTAACCAATTAGGAATATTAGATACGAATACCTTATTAGTTCCTATATTAGTTAATTGATTCGTCCTTATGGATTGCACACCATTATCATGAACATGAATTCTAGGTATGCTCATGACTTAGCAGTTCTTATTTAAGTCCTCTGCCATATTACCGCCAATCTCTGCACCCTGTTCTCCTCCGAACATGGCTACCCAACCAGCAGCAACCCAACCTACGAATGGAATACCACTCACAGCAGGTGCAGCAGCAGCACCAACGCTAGTTCCAACAAGTCTACCAGTTCCTTCTGCAGCACCAACTGCTTTGATACATGCTAAACGTTCTGCAGTTATACTTGCTGCTTGTTCTTGTGTTAAACCTGGTGGGTTATCTATCCAAGATCTTGAATTAGATACAGCACCGCCTTGATTGGTCTTACCGTCCATTACATACTCTTCAACAACCTTTGTTGTCTCTGTTGCTAATCCTAAGAAACCACCCTTCTCTTTGATATCTTTGGTGATATACATTGTTTTAGGATCGTTTGCTTTGTACGCAACCTTATATCCGTCTTCTGATACATCTACCTGATAGGTTGTATAATCTCCTACAGGAAGATCTAATGATGGTAATTTACTTTGTTGTCTAGTTGATAACACACCTATCATAGCGATATGTGATATACCTACAAGAGTTCCTAGACTAACTCCTATCCACTTGTTCATGTTTTTCTCGCTCCTTCTTTAATAGTTAAGAATCTTTCGTAGAGTTCTCCACACCTATCTTCAGATTTTCTGCACTTCCATAATGCTTGCACGATATACTCGAAGTCTTCATCGGTTAACCAGATAGGCATTGTATACTTCTTTGGTTTATCGATTCTAGACTCAGACCATGCCTGTTCTATTTCGTCCATTAGAACTTAGGTGTCTTTGGTAAAGCTATAGCATTTCCAGTTGCATCTGGAAGACTATTATCAACTATACCAGGTAGTGCATCTGTCATTCCACCGCTTAAAGAACCTAATGCTTTCTCTTTGATGTCTTCTATGATGGCATCCTTTTGAGTATAAAGATACACACCACCGCCAACAACGGTAAGAGATACAACACTAGACGCAATAGCAAGTACATTAATAATTTTTTGCATGATGTTTATTTATCAGGGACTATTTTAACAGGACCAGATTCGATCCTAATGGTTTGTGCAGGTGCAGTTTCAGATGCCTTTGCAATAAGAAACTCCATATCTTTTTTAGATATATTAGCACTAGCGTCTTGACCATTCTTTTTCTTTGAACCTGCTGCTTGTACGCCGAACGTAGCTAAAGTTCCTGTGAAGACCGAAGCTATGAAAGTTGGATCAAGCTTTTGTTCTGGGATTTTAAATGCCTCAGGTAACTTAACATATGCTAAAGTTAAAATTCCTGCGGACCAGACCAAAACGGACAAGCGAACAAACGTACTAAGAATAGCAAGTTGTTCTTCCTTGTCCTCTGCAGCGTCCTTTAATTTTCCTATAATACCTTTTGGTTTCTCTTCAGAAACTGGGGGTTTTACTGCTGTTGCCATGTTATAATTTGAACACTAAGCCTATTTAGCAAATATATTTCCTGAGATAGAAATACGAAATTCATCGCTAGTCATAAATGGATTTACACTATGACTTAGACTACTTGGGAAGAATGCCATCTTCCATTCAAACTGTTCATCTACTGGTAAATTGATAGCAGTGATTTCTCCATATGCATCAACATAGTGAAAGTTAAATGCTGCTGCTTCGTTTTGGTTTATATCACCATACAGTGCTTGTTCATCAGCAATCTTATATGGACATCTAACCCATAGAACCCAACTGAATGCACCTGAGTGTGAATGAATAGGATTAAACTCACCTTTCTTTTGAAAGTTTACCCATGCGGTTTCAGATTGAAATAGAGGTGTTTTTTTATGATACTTTTTATCTGGATGAGATCCAAACTTTGCTGCATACTGAGCAGTTAGTTCAAGTAACAAACATTCCATTCCTTCGTTAATAGGAAATGCAAACTGATGAGATATATGACCTCTGAGATAAGATCTAACATCTTCAGTAATATCTGTTTCTGCTATGATTTCGTTAATAGAATTAGATATATCTTCCCTGTATTTCTGAGGAAGATCTAATAAAAGATAACCAGGACTATAAAGTTCCTGTGCAAAAATTGCTTCAGTTTTAAGCATCGTTTTTCTTTTTACCAATGTTGTACTTAGACTCAAGAGTCCATTCGCCCTTCTCTTTATAGGCGATCACTTTTATTTGACTAAGTGGTGCTGCATCTGTTACAGCACTTGATTTAATAATTTCTACTAACCCCCAGTCTGATAGTAGTTTAATAATTCTGTTTCTACGTTGTACATCATTCTCCGAAAGATTTGCTTTCTTTCCATCAAGAGCAAATAGTTCTTTAAAATGAACAATATAATATTGTCCTTTCTTGTGTAGAATGTGACAGGATTGATATAACTTCTTTTCTTTTCTTGATGCTACCCCAATACGAGTGAGAGTTTCACGAACCTTTAGAAAGTCATCAGGTTCTTTTAAGTTCACCTCAACCATATCATCTTTAGTCCAATGGACTTCCTTTAATTCATTCATCTGGTCTTACCTCCTTTGCTCAGTTTGTCTTTGATGTAATTAAGTTGGTCTGGAGTTAAGATCCGTAAGGCTTGATTTGCTTTATCATTACTATAACCATAGTATTTTTTCACAAGGTCAAGATCTTTCACCGTTTGTTTTTTATCCCAAGGGGAAAAGCGTTTTCTGCTCCTGACGATATTTATAAAAAAATCATACTGCATTCGCTTATCCAAGTTAGGGTATTGATTCATTTCATTAGAATACATCACTGTGTCTATATGATGTGACATACACTTGTTAATAACATAAGTTGGATAATTTTTTTCCCAACCAGGATCATCTTCCATGAGATTTTTCTTGGTGAGATTGATAGAGTTGAGATAATCCTTTAGAGGATACCTTTCATCATATTTCATAATTTAATAAAAGAAGTTCTTTACGTTCTTGTTGGTCTTTCATGTAGTCTCCTACAGACCTCATGGTATATGTATGATTATATTCTTGCAAGTTCCAATCTACAAATCTTGATTTTACTAGATTAGAAGAGTTGTAAGATATCATTTGATTTAGATCACATATCTCACATCTCCTAGCAAATTTATCATGATCAAATCCAATATGCATAGTTCCTCTTTTTCCATATAAGTTTGCTTTAATATCATATGGAGGATCTAGATAAACAAATGCAGTAGCATCATCAACTAAAAGTTGTTCGTATGATAGATTGGTTATATTCCAATTTTTGATTATCATCTTATAGTACTTAAGTTTTTCGATTCCTCTCATAGAGAAGTTTGAATCACTTGCTTGAGGACTAAAAGATGAAGACTCAGTTAAACCACTGAAAGAACATTTGTTTACAACATAAAAAGCAACTGCTGTATGAAAAGGATCACGTCTAGATTTTGTCAAATATTCTTTGGCATCAAGAAACAATTCTTTTGCAGAAGATCTATCTGGATACTTTGTTTTAAGTTGTTGAAGTTCTTTTGTAAGTTTGTCTCCTTGTAATTGAAGTGTTTTCCAAAAACAATATAAGGGTTCATATAAATCATTTACCCATATATCTAACTGAGGATAAACCTGAGACACATAAAGTGCAACAGATCCTCCTCCTAAAAACGGTTCTCTAAATTCTGTATACTCATTCATCTCAGGAAAAAATTGTGCCATCTTTTTAATAGCACGAGACTTTCCACCAGGATAACGAAGAGGAGTCTTGAGAGCAGTTTTAGTTACTATCATTGGATAATAGGCATCTCCCAATCCTCAGGAGTAGGAGGTCTCATGGGAGAATATTGCCCACGTTTTCTTTGTTCTCTTAATGGCATAGTCATAATTTCAATAGTCTCTTCAAACCATCTATTCATTGATTTTGCCATAATACGATAAGATGAACCAACATATAGTTGTCCACTTACAACAGCAACTGCTGTAGTTCCCCAGAACCAATAATAGAATCTGGATTTTACTTGTGCTTTGACAAGTCTTGTTTTTCTAGTCATCGTGTTCGTCCCATTGATCTGTTAGTCCTTTATTATTAAAGAAGGCTCTGTATATTCCAAAACCTGATAGTAATAATAATATCACAAGAAGAGAAATTCCGAAAGTGACATTAGGATCAGCGTTGTAGTGCGGTATGATCGCATTACATTTAGTCCATGTACCAGGTAGAGTATACACTGGTGGGCATGATAATAAAATATTCATTTAAAATTACACTCCAACATAATTTGTGTTAAACAGGCAAGAAGATTAATCTCTTGATCTACCACGAAAGCAGATTTGTATTGATATTCTGCAATGATTAAAACTGCAGCAGCAACACTAGGACCATCTACAACTTTAGATAAGTTATCATAAAGTTTACGCATGATGGAAATAGGATCACTATCTAAATTCTGGTTAACCCATTTCTTTACATCGTTGAACTTTTTATGTTTCAAACACTCTACTAATGTAGTTATGTTAGCATCACCTAATGTTGCTAAGATACCAGTATCAATGTTACCAGTTGAAGCATACCTTTGAAGTTCATTAAGTGTTCTCCTAAAATCTGGAAAATACTTTTGAACTACTTCAGCAACTACTCTAGGTTGGAATGGAACCTTCTCAGTTTCAAGAATATCTTGACAACGTTTAAAGAATGATTCTGCAAGTTGTTGTTTAGTTTTACCACGAACATTAAAATCAATTACGGTTGTCCTAGAATGTAGGGGTTCAATGATTTTGTTTTTAAAGTTACATGTGAATATAAATCTACAATTCCTTTGGAACTCTTCGATAGATGCCCTGAGTAACAGTTGTACGTCAGGGGTTGTATTGTCTGCCTCGTCAATGATAAGGACTTTGTGTTTGGATTCACTTGTAAGGGAAACAGTTGCAGCAAAGTTTTTTGCTTGGTTCCTGACGGTATCAAGGAATCTGCCTTCGTCAGATCCGTTAATAACATAATAGTCTGCTCCTAATTGATTACATAGTGCTTTGGCAATGGTTGTCTTACCTACACCTGCAGTTCCAGATAAAAGTAAATTAGGTATTTCACCTTGAAGTATAAAACTCTGGAAAGTATTTTTCACTGTGTCTGGAAGAATGCATTCTTCTACTTTCGTAGGACGATACTTTTCTACCCATAAAAAATCATTCATTATCAAATAGTTTAGTGTTTACTCTATCAAAAATAAAGTTTGCTCCTATGATAGTCTTTCTTTCATCAGAAAGCAAGGGAGGTGATCTGTGAGGTATGTGACCTGCAAAAGTAATGATATCTCCTTCTTGTATATCATACTGAAGTGTTCTCCTAGTTTCTACATCAAAAAATTCTGTAGAAAATTTTGAATCAGGTAGTTCAATAAAATATACTGAACTAATTGATGTCTGAGGATGAACGTGCCATGCGTGTTGGTCTCCTCTATAGTATTGTTGATACCAAACGTGTGATGTTCTCATTGCTTGAATAGCATAGTAACTACATATTTCTTCCATGACTCCTTGTGCAAACCATCCAAAGTAAGGTTTGTTTTCTGGTGTGTCTGGAATGTAGTTATCACTTTTTGATATACGATCTGGTCCTTCGATTATAGATTCATGATCAGATGCATCCATGTACTCTAAGAGTTTGGATTTTAATTCATCATGATTAGGTAATCGAAAAGTGTGAATCATGCGTTAGGTTCCAAGGCGATATAATATTTAATACCTTCGCCTTGAAATAGTGCTACGTTTTTCTTACTAAGAGAAACATTATATGAACCCATAAGAAGTTTTAAGTTTTCTACTTTAAAACAATAGCAAAATTGCTCTTCTGAAAAACCTACATCTACCATGTAACTATTAGAAGTATCATTCTTCTTATCAGTTACACATAATTGCATAGCAGTTTCCCCATCACTGAACAAACAAAGATCAGGAAGTTGGTATACAGATGCAGCACGTTGAAGTTGCTGAAGAACCCCAGATTCAAGACGGAATTTTACATCCTCTGATGGAAGAGTAATCTCTTTTTCTGGTGCTTGAATAATAATATCAGGATCTGCATAGAAATAACGTGTCTTTGACTTACCTGTAGTGTCACTTACTGTGACGTAATTGCTGTTTGTAGTATCGATCTTTGGTGAGTCAAACAGAGATAAACCTCCAAGGAATACTCCCAAGTCGTAGATAGAGATTTGCGAATCAAATGATTCTTCGACATCGGCAATAGCAAGTATATTTTTATTAATACTGAGCGTTGAAATCTTATTGCCAGGTTTAATAACAATAGACTTATTGATTGAACAAAAGTTTTTAAGAACTTCAATGGTCGGTTTAGAAATGACGGTCATCTGTCGTAGTCAACTGTGAATGATGTAGGATTGTTTGCTGCTGTCTCGTTTGATTTAGCAGTTTTGTCGTTGAAGTGGAGGAGCAATATTCCATAATGAATAATCTTTATGATGTCTTTTCTTGCTGACCCCTTTCTGTCATAGCGTGAAGCATACTTAAGAACATTACTTCTACAGAATGCCTCTGCGTCTCCAACAGAGTCAATAAGGTCAAGAGTCTGAACGTTGCCGACAGAATAATGACCTTTGTATGTGTTTGAGATGTAATCTGAAATCTCTTTGAGGATTAAATCCTCATTGTACTTTCTCATAATATAGAGAGGGTATTTCTCAACCCTCAGTATACTCTAAATCTTCTTGTGCGTCAACCTTTGTGTATAGATCAAGGAAAGATTGTTTTGTGTCTTCGTCAAAACGGTTGACACAATTAGTGATTGCACCTAGACGATCGCCAAAGATTTGGAAAGCATGAACGATGTGAACTAGACGACGAGTTGTTACAACCTCATCTACACCACCATCAAAGAATGTCTTACGGATAACACCTGCCCACTTAATAAGCATGTCAGCAAACTCTTTATCGCAACCTTGGTTCAATAGAATCTTAGTCTCGATAGAAGCAGAAGGATACTCTTGCTCAAAAGTGATTGGGAATCTCTCTAGGAATGCTTCATTAAGAATGTTAGTTCCTACGAAACGACCATCATCACTACCCTTACCTTTGGTGTTTGCAGTTGCAATAACGTTGAACCCATTAGCAGGTTTTACATAGCGTCCGATCTTCTTAAGGAATACACCTTTACCTTCTAAGACAGATTGTAAGCATAGAATCTTGTTTGAAGCAAGATCAATCTCGTCTAGAAGGAGGACAGCTCCCCTTTCCAAAGCTTCGACCACAGGTCCGTTGTGCCAAACAGTGTCGCCATTAACAAGACGAAAACCACCAATAAGATCATCTTCGTCTGTTTCGATGGTGATGTTGACACGGATTAACTCTCTTCCTGATTGGGCACACGCTTGCTCAACGGAAAGTGTTTTACCGTTTCCAGAAAGACCTGTGATGAAGACAGGATAAAATTTATTGGAGTTGATAACTTTGCGAACATTGCTGAAGTTACCAAAAGGGACATAGGTGCCATCTTTCTCTGGTAGATAAGAAACCTCTACAGCAGGTTGTGCTGATGGTTTTTTGAAGCACTCTTCAATTTGTTGTGCTGTCAGGTTCCATTTGCCGATACCTGATTTATATGCTTTCAGTCTTTTACAAGCAGTAGCGTATGATACGCTAAGTTGTTTTGCTGAATTACGAATGTCAGAACATCCAACCTCTACACCAACATTGTCTGTAAGATGTTGAACTAATTGTTCTGTTGTCACTGGGTTTGGTTCAAAAGGCATGAGTCTTTGTTTGTATCTTATGTATTAAGTATAGCAAGTATATGCTATGTTGTGTATGATCATGTGACAGTTATTCAATCGAACACTGCTGTCACACTCATCACTTGGCAATCAGGATTGCGTGACTCCGCTATCTTTCTAGCGTGGTCGTAGTCTCTGCATTGCACAACCTCATAGAAGATTGTACCTGCAGAGAATAGTTGAACTTTACATTTCATGCTATGTTCTCGATAAAGGCATTAAGGATTGTTTTGTTGGTCATTTTAGAACCCATGTGCTTTTTGAATGCACGACTTAGTTCTGCTTTAGTGGCAACTTCTCCCTTTTGTTTTACCTCAAGGTCTTCAGTGCCATAACCAGTTCCCCTATCAGGGATGTAGAAGGATTCTGTGAAACCCATCTCTTTTTTGATAGAAGCAAACTTGTGCTTCTTCCAACTTTGATCGATCTTGTTTATCACTTCCTCATCCATAGTTATTGTACGAACAAGTCTTGATAGTTCTCCTTTGGAGCAAATACGAATACCGATCCAGTTGTAGTCAGTTATCTGTGTTAAGAAACCAACCAAAGTTTGAGTTGTTTCATAAGGACTACTGCTGATTTTAGCACTATATCCTGTCTCAGGGTCACGAAGGAAGAATATTTTTCCATGTGAATACTGAACACTTGATACTCTGAACTCAGCATCTTCATAGAATGAGAACTCATCTTTTGGTCTCTCAGAAGTATAACTCATAGGTTGTGATTCTCCATCACTTAAGCAAACTACATTCACTTTAGTAACGTTCTCTTGCTTCTTCATTTCTCTTACAATCTGACGAGTGCATAACATTGCTTCTGCTAGAGGTGTGCCACCAAGTGCATACCTTTGCATGTAATTTAAACGATATCCATTCATTGCGAATGCTTGCATATAAATCAACTTCATTGATTCATCAAGTGATCTCTTACTTTGACGTGAAGTAAAGAATTCAAAGAGTTGGAAATCTTGGCATAGAGTGAGTTGATTCACTTCTGGAGTCATAGCATGGTGCAAGTTAGTTCTCTTGTCTCCATATCCATAGTTGCCATATCCACTTTGGAAAGCATATACACGGAATGGAATACCAACCTTTCTGCAGAACCATACTAGATTGTATACTTGCTTTAGAGTATCAAGTAACTGGTGTTGCATGGAACCAGACCAATCAAGATACATAACCAATCCATGATTCTTACCCTCAGGAACTGTAGTAATTCTCTTGAAGATATCATCAGTTAGTTTGTACTTATGAAGTGCATTTGTATTGATCACTCCTGTTTTTGATACTGCTGCTCTCTTGTATTCTGATGCAGACTTTTTCATTTCAAATTGTTTTACAAGATAGTTGACAGATTTGTTTGCATCTTTCTTATACTTTTCAAAGTGATCAGTTGCATACTGAATGTTATCGAAATGGTAAGTTTGTTGTTCTAGATCAGTGAATGCTTGACCATAGAAGTGATACTTTAGATCTTCGTGTATTTCTTGATGTCTGACAATACATTTGTTTGCATCAAACTTTGGAAGATTTAGATAAACCCACTCTCTTGCATCTTCATCTACAAGTGTTTCTAGTGATTGTGCAAATGCTTCATCAGTGATTGATTCAGTTTCTCTGTGACCAGTATCTACTGCCTGATCTCCACCGATACCACTTCTAGGTGTTGGTTGGTTATCTCCACCCTCTTCAAGATCTCCATCTTCTACACTATCGCTCATTTTAGGTGCAGCATCTGACTTGTCCTCTGAGTCTTCTGTAGGACGAGAAGGGTCATACTCAACATCTTGATCTCCAGTTCCTTCTCCATCTTCATCAAGATCAAAGTCGAAAGGCATATCAAGTTGAGGAAGTTGTGCATCTTTCTCTGCTTGTTTTTCTTTAGCATGACCATACATTTCATTAGCAAGGTCAACTACATCTTTGAATGTTTTTGTATTTCCTACTTTCTCTACCCAAATATTCTCATCTTCTTCAAAAGGCATTGAACGATTACCTTTGAAATATAGATTGATACGATCGATCAAAGGAAGATTCTCTAGTTCTTCATGCTTTACACCGAAGAAATCATCGTTCCATAGTTCTTTGTATCCTTCAAAGAAAGACTTACGAAGACCAGGATATGTCTCTTTCATAAGACGTTCGATACGAGCATCTTCTATAACATTTACAAATGATTGTGGAGCATCTCCGAAAGGTTCGTTAGGAGTGTAAAGAGCATGTCCTACCTCATGTCCAACTAATAAGTCATATACTGTACTAGATGCTGTTTTCCAGATAGGTAAGCAAAGAAGTCTCTTCTCAACATCAAAGAATGCTGTAGATACTTTGCGATGCTCAACTGTTAGATTTTCTGTTGCGAGTAGTTTGGCAAGAGTGCCTTTGACTTCCTGATTGATCATCTTGTTTCCTTTAGATGTCTTTATAATAGCAAATCACAACCACCTTGTGCAACTAAGTGGACACTTTCTTAACTGTCTACGAACATGCACATACTAAATTTCTATCTCCATATACATTATCTATACGAGCTACTGCTGGCCAGAACTTAGTTCTAGGTTTATTTGGGAACACTGCTTGCTCTCTTGTAAATGGGTATTCCCATGTGCCACATACTTCTGATTGAGTGTATGGTGCATTTTTTACTATCTCTGGACATTCATTTATCTCTGCTTTTATCATATTCATTGCCTCTCCAAACCTTTCTAGTTCTTCCAAAGATTCTGATTCAGTGGGTTCTACCATCATAGTTCCCATAACTGGCCAAGATAATGTAGGTGCATGAAAACCATAATCCATCAATCTCTTTGCAATATCTTCAGCAGTTACTGGTAAGTTACGACAATCAAAGATACATTCATGTGCTACTCTACCATTTTTTGCTTTATATAATACATTAAAATAAGGTTCGATCTTCTTTGCTAACCAATTTGCATTTAATAATGCTACCTCTGTTGCATTCCTTAGTCCATCTCCACCCATCATTCTAATATACATCCAAGTGATAGGTAAAATAGATGCACTACCTTGAGTCACTGCCGATACTCTTTGATTAACAAATGGTGTTAAATGTTTTGCTACACCTATAGGTCCTACACCAGGTCCGCCACCTCCATGTGGTATACAGAATGTTTTATGTAAGTTTAGATGACATACATCTGCACCATACTGACCTGGTTTACAGAGACCTACTTGTGCATTTAGATTTGCACCATCAAGATATACCTGACCACCAAACTCATGTACGATATCACATATTTCTTTGATAGTTGGTTCAAATACACCATGAGTAGAAGGGTATGTAATCATACAACCTGCTAATTCATCTGCTTCCAGACATGCTTTTAATCTTAGATCATGTATATCAACATTACCATCTCTATCACAATCAACACTTACAACTTCCATACCTGCCATGATACAAGTTGCAGGATTAGTTCCATGTGCACTTTTAGGAACTAGAACTTTATTTCTTTTCTCTCCATTAGATTCATGGTATTCTTTGATTGCTAATAAACCTGCATACTCACCTTGTGAACCTGCATTTGGTTGTAATGATATAGAATCAAATCCTGTAATATCACATAACCATTTCTGCAAATCTACCATAATTTGTTCATAACCAAGTGTTTGACTTGGAGGAGCAAACGGATGTATGTTATTAAATTCTGACCAAGATACTGGCATCAATTCTGCTGCTGAATTTAATTTCATAGTGCAACTACCCAGTGGCATCATACCATTTACTAATGAAAAATCCTTTGATGATAACTCAAGGATATATCTCATCATATCAGTTTCACTGTGATATCTATTAAATACTTCTTGAGTCAACCAAGCATTTTGTCTCTCAGGTATACTTAACCAGTGATACTCACCTACAGCATCTAAAACATGATTTATAGTATCTGCCTTGTTAGGAAAATCAACTTGGGAATCAATTATTTGATGTATTTCACTTAATGTGGTACACTCATCTAAGGATAAGATATACCATTCACCATCACGTCTGACATTGAAACCATCCAATGCAAACGAAGTTTTGAATCTTACAGTATCAAATCCCTCTGATTCATCTGTTTCTATTCCACACCATTTCAATGCTAATAGTAGCGTTTGCCTATATTGCAATACTCTGGTTGATATTTTTCTCAGACCTTCCGCACCGTGGTAAGCAGCGTAAAAACCTGCCATATTTGCGAGGAGTGCTTGGGCGGTGCATATATTGGATGTTGCTTTGTCTCGTCTTATATGTTGTTCCCTTGTTTGTAACGCTAGTCTTAACGCTGAATTACCTTCACTATCTACCGACTGCCCAACAATACGTCCAGGAATCTTACGTTTATATTTCTCAGTGGTTGCAAAGAATGCTGCATGAGGTCCTCCATAACCCATAGGAACTCCGAACCTTTGCATAGATCCAACTGCTATATCAAATCCCATCTCTCCTACAGGTTTCATTAACACCTGACATAAGGGATCTACAACTGCAATTTTAGTAACATTAAAAACATCACAACAAGTTAATGTAGCATCTGGATGTCTTAATTTACCAGTGTTATTTGGTAACTGAATAAGAAGACCAAATGCTTCTTGGAAATCATTTAGATCCATAGAGGCATCTAAATCCATTGTCAAAATTTTAATACCTAATGGTTTTGCTCTAGTATGTAATACCTGTAATGTCTGTGGAAATACGTCTTTATCAACAAGGAATATATTTTTCTTAGATGCATTAAATGCGAGTATCATCGCTTCTGCTGCTGCAGTTCCTTCATCTAATAAAGATGCATTCGTTATTGGTAGTCCAGTTAATTCTGTAATTAATGTTTGATAATTAAATAATGCTTCTAATCTACCTTGAGATATCTCTGCCTGATATGGTGTATAAGATGTATACCAAGATGGATTTTCTAATACATTTCTTTGTATTACTGGAGGTGTAATTGTACCGTAATATCCTTGTCCTATCAAACTTCTCTTTACTTTATTCTTTTCTGCTATCTTTTTTAATTCTGCTAGTGCTTCATACTCACTACAACCATCAGGTAAATTATTATCACCCCTCAGTAATATAGAGTCTGGAACTATGTCTCGAATCAATTCATCTAAACTAGAAAGACTCAGGTCTTCTAACATCTGAGTCTGCTGTTCCTTAGAAGGTCCTATATGTCTTCTGACAAATTCACTAGGAGTCTTCTGACATTTTTGAGAAGTCATTAATTTTTTCAAATTTTAGTGTTCGTAGAAACTTATCTACTAAGATTTCACCCTTATGTGAAATAACAAATACGTTAGTATCTTCTCCAAGACTACGAATAATTTTTAAAAGTTCATTTGTGCCATCAGCATCAAGAGAACTATCAAATACCTCGTCGAGAATAAGAAGATTAGTTGCTACTGAATTCTTCATTCTAGCAACTTCTCTCCAAGTAAACAATAGTGCTAGGTCAATTTTTTGTTTCTCACCTTCAGAAAAAGAAGAGTAAGAAAACTCATCCCTAAAACGACTTTTGATTATTTCTTTGAACTCTTCATCAAGTGTGAAGTTGACAAAGAAGTCCATATTATGAAGATATTTATTGATTAAATTATTGAAGATAGGAACATATTTTTTAATTATCTGACTTTTAATTCCAGAGTCACGAAGTAATTGTGATATGACTTTATACTCATCTAAAGTTTTAGTTACTTCTCCACACTCACTTTGAGTTACTTTGAATGATTCTACAAGTTCTTTTAATGTCTTCTTCTCTTTAGACATATTAGGAGTGTTTGTTTGTAAGTCTATCAATTCTTTATTAAGTTCTAGATTTTCCATCTCTAAACGAACTATCTCTCTTTCTTGTTGATGAACTTTACTACGAACCTTTGAACATTTTTCATCTAATTTATTTGCTTCGTCTATGACTTCTACAGCGTCAGCAATTTGAACTGTTATCTCTTGTAGCGTATTGGATATATCAGTTCCATCTTTTGTTAATTCATTAATTTTTTTCTCTTTAAAAGTTTTCTTAATAGATTGTGTGCAAGTAGGACACTCATCATGACTCTTAAAAAACTTTAAATTTTTACTTGCAATTTTTAATTCAGAATTTACATCTGCTTGTTCTTGTCTTAGTGTACGAACTAATTCTTCTTTATCTACTGTAGATATAACATCCTTTTCTAATAGTTTTAACTCAGCATCGTTATCTTCTTTTTCTGCTATACATTGATCTATTTGATCTTGATTAGATCTTATCTTTACTGTCTTTTCTTCTTGTCTAATCTTATTTACTGATGACAATGAATTAATTAATTTTTCTTGAGATTGCACTTTCTCTTCTGCTAATCTCAAAGCATGTTCGCATTCATTATTCTCTGCTAATGCTGTTCTCACTCTGTCTTTCAACAGTGAATTCATGTGTGAGAAGATGTTGATGTCCAATAAATCTTCGATAACTTCTCTCCTGTTAGGTGCGGTGAGTTGCATGAAGGGGACAAAAGTGCTTGATCCAAGTATGACGACTTGGGTAAAGGATTTAAAATTAAGTTTGAGAACTGATTGTTCGAGATACTTTTGCGTGTCTTTGGCAGCAGCATCTTGGTCAACCATCTTATTGTTTTTGTAGAGTTCAAATATATTAGGTTTTGCTCCACGGAAGACACGATAGTCATCCCTACCAATGCTAAATGATAATTCAACTTTAAGACCTTTCTCATTGATACTATTTACCAGTTGACCCCTACTTATCTTTCTAAAAGGTTTATTAAATAATGCGAAACACAAGGCATCTAATAGTGTAGATTTACCTGCACCATTTGCACCTACAATAAGAGTAGATGGGTTTTCGATTAATTCAATTTCAGTCCATTGATCACCAGTGGAAAGAAAATTCTTCCACTTGATATTTTCAAAAACAATCATAAAGGAGGGATTACAAAATCTTCGGGTTCTACTACTGTAAATCTATATCCATAACTATCACAATTAAAGGCAACTACCTCAGGATCTATCTCCATAATCTCTAATTTTTGTGGAGCATCATTTGCTTCCATTAGAGTAAGGTATCTTTCAGCATCATCTCTTTGGACAAAACATTGTACAGTTTTTCTCTGAGACTTAACATTAGGAAGAGCGAAAACTCCACCTCTTTTTTTCTCTGTTAGAATGAACATGTTACAACTCCGATGCTTCGATGTATAATGATCTCATTACTGATTTCACGTTACTTTTATTTACCTTTATGTCTATCTCATCTATGTAGGAATCAAGTAGTGTCATAGTATCTTCGGTTTCCATGACTACCCCATTCTCGATTTCCACACCTAAGTTTTCCACAATTTTTAAGTCTGCAAGACCCATGTCTTGAAGTTGCTTAACTTTATAATCAAACTTAGCGTAGTCACTCTTCTCTTCAACAATGAGTTTTACGAAGGATCCTTCGAGTTCTCTTTGATCTGGTAGTGTAACTCCATTATTATAATACAACTTATAAAAAGTGTCAAAGGGATTTCTGTAAAAAGTAGTTTTGAGAGTCTCTGTATCAAAGATGTGGAATCCTCTTTTGCATCCATAATCATTCCAGTAAAGTTGGTAAGGGTTACCAAGATAGTATATATTATCTTGATTAGACTTCATATGATAGTGCCCAGTGAACACTTTTGTAAAATGCTTGAAGACTAATGGATCCATTCCATTCTGCATCAGATGACCAGGATGTGCTTCAAATCCATTTAACTCCAAATGTCCCATCAAAACAGGAGCAGTTGCTTGAGCAATTTTTAAATTACACTTATCTTTATTTTCATCACATATCCAAGGAAGAAGAAATATATCTGTTCCATCAAAATTTACTGTTGTTGGTTCATCATATATTATAATATTTTTGTAATTAGAAAGAAGTTGTTCTGGTGCATTTACTCTTAAGGTATTTTTATAGTAAATATCGTGGTTGCCAATGAGCATGTGCATTGTACACCCCAATTCTGTAATAGGATCAAACCACATCTCTCTTGATTCATCCAGAGACATAAAGTTTATTGATCTTCTCTTATCGAAAGTATCACCCAAACAGATAATAGTATCAATACCCGATGCTTTTATATAAGGTATGACTATTTTACTGTAAAATTTTCTGTAGTTATTAATGAAATGTGGGTTGTCGTTACGAACTCCGAAGTGTTGGTCTGTAATTAACAGTATCTTCATCGTTTTGAATTCATTTCAACTTTGTTTTTAATATGATTATACTCGGTTCCACCGTCTCCGTCAACCGTAAAGACATGATCGTAACCAGATTTTTCTAAAATTTTATCTTTGATATCCATTTGACGTTTTTCTTTTGCAATACGTCTTAGGAATGCATAGTAAACTATCTGAGTAAAGTAAGCAAAAGGATTTTTACTCTTGGCAGGATCAAAATTGTCAATGTATTGAATACAGTTTTCTATACCATCACAAACCATATCATCTTTATACATGTAATTGATAAAGTTTGGTCTATACGATAGATGCGTCGCGATTTTTAGGAAACAACCCCCGATATAATTACTGACGCGAGGTTTAGGTAACTGTTTTTCTTTAGCAATATCAACTTTCTCTTTGTATTTGATGATGGCTGCAAGAAATTCTTGGTTATCTACATAATGCTGTTTCTTTTTTGGGGCTGCTTTCATGTAGGTTTATTGTCTAAATGTATTCTATCACAGACTTTAAAATTTGGCAACTTGACAAGACTGCAACTTTGGTGTACACTAACCGTGTAAGGGTTCAAGGGTTAGAAGGTCCTTTCTTCTTGAATAGTTGTTCAAACCTTCTTCTAGCATCATCAATTTTTCCTAGATACCCAACTGTGGTGTCGGGACTCACTTCATTTCTTTCCTTTGCTTTGCCAGGATCCTGTTCATTTATATATGCTTCATACAAATATATAACCTCTTTACTCATAGACGCGATTGCTATGATATCTTTTTCTCTAATTATAAAAAAATCTTCATCCGATAACTGCATCCACCTACTAAACCCAATACCACGGGCGAGTTTACCATCATTAAGTTCTTTGTCAATCATATGAGTGCAAACGGGATCTTGTAAAAAAATAAGTGTCTCACTTCCTCTGTCACCTAAAGTGCACATTGCTTTACCTAGAACCTGTTCGCCATTGACGAGTTTAAAGACTCCGTAAAATTCTTCTTCGTGTTTTGCAAAGTTAAGTGTCATAAGTTTTTAGTTTTACATCTATGATTTCATAATTGAATTTCTCTTGATTGTAAATTTTCACTCTTTCTATAAGATGATTCAACGTGTAGTTGTTTCCCTTATCAGTTGAAATGTCATCGGCAATATCGTAAAGAGTTGCTTTTGACTTGTTATCACCCTTTCTTAGAACACGTCCTATCGATTGTAGGTTACGAATTCTCGATTTAGAGGGCGATGCGAAGATGACATTATGAAGATTTCTAATGTTAATTCCAGTTGAGAATGTCCCGTAAGAGGCAACAATGATAGCATCAGTTTTTTCCTCAGTAATTTTGCGAATGTCTTCGCGTTCTTCTACATCTACCCCACCATGTACAAAGAATACAGGTCGGTCTGTAGAACTATTTATCAGATTGTAAAGAGGGATTCCATGTCTTTCTACAAAGTTGAATAGTATCAAGGTGTTTCCCTTAAGATCTCTTGATAGGTTGCGGATAAACTTGTTACGAGATTCATGTTCTACTAAGTATCCTATTTCATCTTGATAGTCTTCAAATATCTTTTCTTGGTGTTTCAATATTATAATTTTTACTTTTAACTTAGCAACGTAACCTTGTTTCATCAATTCATTAGTCTTAGTTACCTGTGAACATCTACCAAATAGTCCTTCTAATACTAATTGATTAACGTCTGCACCATCTAATGTTCCTGTAAAACCTACTCTGTACTTACAATTATGTAATTTTGTCATCAATCTCGTCAGTGACTTTGCTTTAAATTGATGTGCTTCATCACCAATCACAACATCAAATCTTTTAAACCACTTACTATCTTCTTTATATACTGATTGCCATGTAGTAATAACTATGCTATGATCTGTATACTTATCTTGACCACCATAGATTTTATGACAGTCTTTGAGTGGCATCCCACCATACTCTGCAAAGTCTTTATACATTTGTTCTACAAGAGAAGTTGTGGGAACAACTATTAAGATATTTCTTTTTACTCTACTATGAAACTTGACTAATGCATAGATCATCAAGGATTTCCCGCTTGCAGTTGGGGATAATAGGAGTCGTCTGTTGTATCTCAGGGCTTCGTATATTGCTTTATACTGGTAGTCCCTTACGCGAACTGGTAAACGAAGTGACTTCACATATCCAACAATCCCCTCAGGAGTAATAAACTCATTTTGATCTGTGGGATTTCCGAAGTTATCATCTTCCTCAATCTTATAATTATATTTCTTTTCTTCTATCCAATCTACTAGGTAGTCTATAAGACCACAATATATTTCTCCTGTTGCTGGTGAGAATAAACGTATTTTACCATCCCATCCTTTATATCTTTTCGTCTTTTGCATGAACTTTGCAGACTCTACTTCAAAGGTAAAGAAGTCTGCTAACTCATAATTTAAACCAGGTTCTGCATCAACCTTAAGATAAACTTCATTCTTTTTACGAATAAGAATGTCTTCCATAGTTCATTAAAATCCACTTTTAAATTTCTCCCAATCTATAGCGTTTTTAATTTGGAAATTCCTATTACTTATTTGTCTAAGAACTCCCTCTAAGAATGAGATCACCTGTTCTATGTAGTCGATTTTGTATTGTAATTTGCAGATGTCATCATCGGATTCCATGAATAAATTTATTTCTTCTTTCGTTGTAAGTTTTAAGTCAAATGGCATTTCCTTATACTTATCTGAAGGTGCTTTACCTTTATAATATAACCATTTTTCTCTGAGTAACTTACGCATTTCTATTTCACGTTCCTTTTTCATTAAGGTGTACGTGTTCATAAATTCCATATATCTGAGATGGAGTTGTGGTATCTTCGTTGATTCTTCACAATATAAGTCAGGATCTATCTTACTATCCTTTTTCCACATCTCTTGAAGATTTTCTAAATTCATCTGGGTTCAAACTGGGAAAGATCATATTCAACTTTTGTTTCACCTTTATATTCTTTCTTCTGTGGATGTCCTATTTTTTCTAAAATATCAGCAGGTATTTTTTTCTTAGTGATATCATAAGGTATTGGTGCATTTGCTACACACACTCTAATACATTCCCACTGTTCTTCAGTAAAAAAATTATTATGATACATCATTGTAAATATATTAAAACACCTACAATCCAGATAGCACTAACTATCACAACTATTAATAATGGATTCATAATCCTTGATCCTTGGTTTGATTAAACCACTCTTTCATTGTTGTTTGATATCCAGACTCGCGACTAGGAGGTTCCTTTATCCCCTTCATCTGCCTGTAGTCGTTGTGCATCGCTTGGAGGAGCCATGCTTGTGCTAGTTGAGTCGGTCCTTCTTTCAACAATCGGATTTGTGATTTCGAGAGACCAGCCTTCATCTCCAAATACTCCTGTCTCCACGATGTGTGGGGTGATTTGTTTGTCATTTTCTTCCCATTCAGAATGAATAGTATTTATCTGACGATCAACGTCGTCCATAGCCATAATTATTTTACCATCAATCCACATTTTATGCAACCATTCAATAAAACCTGTAATTAAATGAGATAACCAAGGAGGTTGTTTCTTTGCCCATCTCTTTGATTTCGTATACCAGTTATCATTACCACCCCAGTGATGTTCAAACTTGTACTCGAATTTCATGTCCTTCTCCTACGTTTTTTTCTTTTAAATAATCTAAAGAAAGGTCTTACTATAAACAGATCTAATAACTCAAACAAGAATACAAACCCTAGAAAGGTTACTACACCTGCTAGAACAATGTATTCAACGATCTTCATTATCATGATTTTCTTCTCTCTGTAGAACCAACATTACGGATTTCATATGACACATAGTTAAAGGTTGCTGTTGCAATAAAGAAATTATTATCAGTTCCCGTTACATCAAATGGTATTGAACTTATTTCAACGGGGAATAAATTTTTAAATATTACATTGAAGTTAGCAATATTGTTATTGTTTAATACTTGTAGAGTTGCATCAGAGTATCTTTGATCTGTTCCTTCGTCTAGTGGATCGCTGTATAGTGCTAGTCTATTTGTCTCTATATCATCTGGTGCACCCAAAGCACGCATCCAGTTATGTATTTCCATATAGTTTTTCAAATCTTCATCAACAATAAAATCTATAATTAAACTTCCAAATGCCAGATTACCTTCTACGGGAATAGGAACTAAACCTGTTTGAATATTATACTCACCTAAACTAAGTGTAGGTATAGTTGCCTTTTGACATAAGAATGAAGTCTTCCTTGCTTTGTCAAGTACAAACAAAAACCCAATAGGTGACAAGTAGTTCCTATTAGTTAATTGATTTTGATACCAAGTTGACATTAATCTCTTTGCCTCCAGTCGTCGGGTTTCTTGCGGTTAAACCAATCGCTTATGTCATCTGCACTATCGAACCCTGTTTTTTGGTCGGATGGGTCGGGTTCTCCTAATCCCATCCTATTCAGAAAATCGTCCGTCCCTCCCTTTTTCATGTCGGGATTGGCTGCTCGTTGTCGTGCCTGTCGCAACCATGTGGCTGCAGTTGTATTTACTTTCGCTAATTTCTGTGCCCAAATCATGTCTTCTAATTTGACATCTTCACCATCTACAATCTGTTTACAGACTTTATCGAGTCGAAGTCGGTATTGGGTTGAAAGCATTTTTTATTCGCTGAGTTTGTCGTTTAGTTGATTGAGTTTTGTATACTCTTGATATGCTTTATCTGATCTCTCAGAAAGAATATCTTTAATATCATTTATAATGATATCGTTCTCAACATAGTCGTCAAGGTATTTAAAAATTGCTTCTTGTAGATACCTTTTACGATGCCACTCAGGAGAATATGGTCTATAGTCCATAATGTAATCCATCAGTAATAGTATTTAGACACAAAAAAAGAGGGTCTTTTTGACCCTCCAATTACGCTAGTTTACATTAAAATCTCTCTGCAAATCCGTTTGCAACTACTCGATTCTTGACCTATATCACAATCTATTATGCATTCGTAGTATTCATCCAGTTTTTCGTCTGTATGATTCCAGGCTGCTAATTGATTGTATGATTCTATGTTGTGTTGCATAAATTTGCTCCATTCTCGAACTAATAACAAAGATGGTTTGAGTTCATCTTTCTGCTCCTAATTCTACCACTATTTATTATAAGGCACTCAGTTTTATGTGTTGAAAGTAAGAAATATTAATGCCTACGAGTTTATACCTAGGCATAAAAAAAGACCCGAAGGTCTTACCATAATATAAAAGGAGGGAGGTTGGAATCCTGTATACCAACAAATAACGGGCATTACTACAGTAGTAAAAACGTTATTGCCTGAGACCCGATTGGTTGATCGGTTCTGCATCGCTGCAGCAGCACCACCTGTGTCTCATCACCTTAACTAGCGGTTGCCAGTAAGTTTATTCAGTCACTCCCATGTTGCGTCCAACAAATATATTATAGCATAAAAAAAGAGGGTGTCAACACCCTCTTTAGAAAATATGTAATCCGAATTACATGATGTTTGTAACTTGAACTCTTCTGTAGTACTTGTTAGCGTTAGCTGTAAGTGCTCCAGATCCCTGTGTAAGTCCACCTGAGAATGGGTTTGATACCATACCGTAACGAGTCTTAAACCCGATTTTTGGTTGGAATGTGTTAGGGTTGATTGCTCTAACTTGCTGTAATGGAACGTATGGGCAGTAGAAAAGACCTGCATCATAAGGAGATGTGCCTTTGTAACCTGCAACATAGAAGTGCTTATCAGCAACGTTAGCAGAGTAAGGATCAACGTAAACCTTGATCTTACCGTTTAATGTTCCAACAAGAGTTGAAGATGTATCATCAACGCCAGCAAGAGCATTGTTACCAGCAAGTGCAGGTGTGTAATCTAGAACGCCTGCCATACCGAGAGCAGATGCAACGTCTGCAGAGCAGATTAAGATGTTGCCCTTCCCGCGACGAGTTTGCTGACCGATTGCGTTAGCATCTCTTTCGATCTGGAATAAAAGTCCTTTGAACTTCTCAACAGACCATCTTCCATTTGAGTCAACGTCAAGGTCGAAGATACCTGCAGTAGCAGTATTGTTCTGAGCACCTTTAACAGCGTTAACATAGATTGTTCTAACAACTTCCCTGTTAATTTCAGCAAGGATTTCAGTTGAAAGAATGTTTGCTAACTCTTGCTCGGCATCAAGACCATGAATTGCTTTCAAGTCTTGAGCAAGCTCGATGCTGTACTCTGCCTTTAACGCACGAGATTTCGCTGTAACAGTTACTTTCTCGATACTGAATCCCATTTCACGGAATGCAGTTGAAGAAGAACTATCGTCTAATGCTTCAGCAGTCGATGTAGACATACCAGTAGCATCTGCAGTCTGTTCGTAAGTTCCAGGAGAACTGTCGTTTAGAACAGCAGGGTTGTTACCTTCAGCATCGTTTGTTGCATCAGATGCACCAGGATCGTATGCTCCAGGACCTCCAGAGAAACCTGCGTTTGGCTCGTCGAAGAATGCTTCGTCGTAACCTGATGCGTTTGGATCTCTTTCAGCACCGTAGTTAGTTCTCATCGCAAAGATAAGTCCTGTAGGACCTGTCATTGGTTGAACGCCTGCGATGTCATATGCGATCAACATAGGCATTGATCTTCTGATCAATGAAATTAGAACTGGGTCGAAACCTGCAACAGGACCTGTAGCGGTGCTGCCACCTGTATAACCAGTTGTTTGTAAAGTCTCATTAAGGATTTGTCCTTCTTCGACTTGTGCTTTCTCTTGGTTCTCTAAAAGTTGTGCGACTACGCCTCTCTTATGAGCATCTTCAATTTCTGGAAGTGCTTCGTGATTTAGAACGGGTGCCCACTTCTCTTGGAGTTGCTTAATGTTAGCCATTTAAGTTTCCTAAGTTTAGTAGTTTGTTAATTAATTATTTGGACCAACGAGCGATTGCATCAACATATTTCGACATTGTGCCACTTGTTGTTTCTTCCACAAGGGGTTCAGAACTTTCTTCTGTGGGTTCTGTCTTTGCTTCTGCAACGACTTCAGCCTTCTTAGTAAAGTATGATTCCTTGATGGTTTCGACTTTCTTGCGATAGTCTTCCTCAGTTTCAAACTCAACACCCTCTGCAAGCTTGGTTAGCTTCTCCTTTTGGGTTTCTGCTAGTCCAGTTGCAATTTCGTTCACGATTTCCATTTTGACAAACTCACCAATTCTCTTATTTAAAGATACGTTAGTGTCGATTTGCTCGTTGAGTTTAGCTTCCATATCATCTATTTCCCCTGCCATACCATCTAGCAGGTTGTACTTTTCTTCTGGAACGTTGAAGTTATGCTCCAAGAAAAGATCTTTGAGTCCGTTAAAGAACGACTCTGCCATCTCAGTCTTAATACCGTGCTCAATCTGGAGTGAATTTTCTTTCATCCATGACTCAGCAGCATAAGATAGGTAGTCGTCTACTTTTTCAGACAATTCTGTTTTGATCTTCTCTACTTCTTCAGTTAGAGTAGATTCAAATGCTTCTTGCAACGCTTTAGTTTCATCATTGACGCGAGCAGTTACTGCTGCCTCAAAGATAGTTGCTGCTTTCACTCGGAATTCTTCTGAGAGTTCCTCACCAGCGACAAGAGCGTCAACATCTTGACTAAAGTCGTACTTGGTTTCAGTGATTTCTTCTTCTGCTTCTGATTCATTTTCCTCCATTTTGGATGAAGCGGATGATGGTTTAGTAGATAAAGATTTAGAACCTTCGTGTTTTACTGCATTAGATGCAGATTTACCAGCGTTCTTAGTACCTTTAGCTCCTTCTTCAGAATCAGTATTAACATCGATAACCTTTGATATTTGAGAACCAGATGTATCAATAGGATCACCAGGTTTCGCATTCTTGGTTACGGGGTTAGAGCCTTCGGTCACTTTTTCCATGTTATCTAACTCTTTAGTAGAGGTCTCAGACATTGTATTCTCCGTTATGCATTAGCGTTGTCTATGTTTATTTATAAATCACAAACTCTTAAGAAACTTCGCAAACGCGGAAATTTTGCGTTCTTGTAGATTTATAAGGGTTGCTTGATCTATTTCTGTTTTTATTTCGGCTACAGTTGCCTCTTTTAGGACTCCATTGTCCCAAACCCACTCCTTTCCTTCCATGATTCCATTAACAAATGCATCAGGTGCAGAAGGATCAGCGACTATATCAGCAGCAGTTGCTAACATAAAGTCGTCCATAACAACGTTGCAGTTCTCTTCCTTGCGGATTGAACCCATGCCTCTAGATGAAACACCTAGTTTGACACCCTCACCTAAGAGGTCTTTTGCAATTCTTCCCATAGGAGTGTCAAGTAACTTTGCCTTACCGATAAAGTTATTTCCATCTTCTTTGAGAGAAATTATTTTATGAGAAACACGATCTAAATTAATAGACGGACCATCAGGATGACCTAATTCTCCAAGAGCACGACCCTTGTCAATATAGTTCTCGCTGTATTTAGCAACTTCTTTTTGTAAAGTTCTCAAAGGATACATTCTATTGTTGCGGTTTTTTAGTTCCGCTTGTAGAAAGATACCTTCGATAAAGTAATTCTTTTTGCCTTCTTTCTCTTCTTCAAGAAATTGGACGTTAGTAATTTCTTCAGCTATTAGTCTCATCTGTTGGTTCCTCGGTTGGTTCTACAGAAGAAGGTGTTGCGTCAACAACTGGTTCTTCTATTTCTGCTTTTGGTTCTTCGGGTGTTACTACATTACCTTGTGTAGGTTCTGCAGGTTTTTCAGTACCGTCAGGTAAGTTGTCTGTGATTTCATCAGCAGCAGCTTGAGCAGTATCATCTAATTCAAAACCCATTTGTTTTGCAAATTCAACCTTTCTCTGCTGAATAGCATCATAAGATGCAGCAGCAAGAGCATCATTTACGGAATCGATAGCTTTCGCTTTCTCGTCTCCGAAAATTTGATCTACTATTTTTTGTGCAATTTCGCTTGGCATAGTAATAAGTCACTAATAATATTTATTATTTAGAATTCTCCCCGCTTGGCATCCGCAGGTTCTACCTGTGGTGCTTGTTGTGGTTGTCCTTCTACCCCTCCTTGTGGGGCTGCATTAGGATCCATAGAGGGATCCATCTCTGCTGCAGGATCAGGTATAACACCTGATTGCATTTCAGAGTCGATTTGTTTGTCAATTTCTTTGATCTCCTGTTCAGTTTGTTTCAACACTTGACGACGCATGTAGTCAACTGAGAAGTATTTACCAACATAAGGATCCATTACATTGACTTGATTCATTCTTTCGTTACGAATTTCAATCTCTTTTAATTCAGTAAAGTAATTATCAGCGATGAAATCGAATTGAATGTGCTCTTTATAATCATCATATTCCTCAATGGACATAACTCCTTTCAGAATAAGTTGAGTTTTTAAAAGATCCATGAATAATTCACTGAATCTCTTACGGAGACGTGCAATGAATTTCTGGAACTTAACTTCATCTCTAGTAATTTCAGCAGCACGACCTATATTAAAGGTTGTTTCTGTTTCTAATCTAGATGATGGAACGTTAAGTGCTTTATATAGTTTCTTTTGGAAGTATTTTACATCTTCTAATTCACCTAAGTTTTGTCCACCTGGTAAAGTAGTAATTTCTGTACCTCTTCCACCTTCACGTCTTGGTAACCAGAAGTCTTCCAACATAGACATGAACTTCTTATCATCCTTGATCTCACCAGTGTTTGCATCATACACCAATTTATTACGATACCTTCCCATAACTTCACGGAGATATTGTTCCGCTTTGTTCTTAGGAAGGTTACCTACATCGATGTAGAAAATTCTTCTTTCTGGTGCTCTTGATAATCTGTATATAACCAAACTATCTTCAATCATTCGTAGTTGATTAACTGCTTTGATTGCTTTATGAAGATGAGATAAAGTCATGTTCTTATTGAGATCCTGTATACCAGAATGACAATAAGTGATTGAATCAGATGCAATTTTCATGCCCTGATTAGTTGAGTTCTTTAATCCTTTCGGATTGTATAAGAAATAATCTGCACTCTTTTGAGTTAGTTGAGTATTAAGATCAACACCACGAAGTTGTTCGGGACGTTTCTGTTCATACTCAGTTACCTTACGGATCTTCCTAGGATCAATGTATCTTAATTCTGTGAGTCCTCCTTTCGGATTCTTCGGGTCGATTACCTTATGGTAGAACAATCTTCCATCAACATACCACCTACGAAAAATTTCGTAAGAACGATTATCAAAATCAAGCAAACGAAGAATTGTATCGAATTCCTCTCTGATTAATTTTTTAATCTTGTCTGATGCTTTTAGATTTGATAGTTCAACTTCGACAGGTACATTGTCAAAGTTACCACAAATTGTCTCGTTAACGATATCATCGACCGCACTGTCACACTCTGGTTGTAGAACCATCTCTCTATATCGAGTGATAAGTTCATAATCATTGCGGACTGTCCCATCAAAATCAACCGAATAACCATAGTACCCGCCACCAACTATAGGTTGCGAGCCATCCATTGAATCCCTTTGAACAAAAGAAGGTCCCTTAGGAACCTTCTTCGCTCTATCTAGGGAAAAACCGAAGAGCTGATTTGCCATTATTTAAAGTTTAAATTATTGGTCCTGTTCTATTTAGTATAGCACTATTCGCTTACTTTTGTTGGAGTCCAGTACTGAACTTGTAGCTCTACTGTAAACTCTTCAACAGCATCATTGCTTCCGTAATCTAAATCGATTGCTGCAATGTTACTTGGGAAAACGTTATAGAATCTATATGCTTTTAGCACTTTAGGTGCTTTGCCTGCTCTAATATCTCTAGATAGTTGCTGAACTGTCATGTCTGCAAAATAACCAGTGCTATCGTCGCGGTCTCCTAGACCCCTAGCAACTGTAAAGTTTTCAGCATAACCTTGAATACTTGATGCCCATTTTTCAAATGCTGCTCTGAGTTTGAACTTACTGTCATTCATAACAGTAATAGTCCAAGGTTCAAAGGTTCTGTCACCTGCAATTTTAAGTGTTCTACCTCTAAATGGAACTTCAATAACACCAATCTGAGAAGAAGGAAGATTTGCTGCACGAACAGTAAACTTACCTAGTCTAACTAAGGATGCGTTGTTAATTATTCCAGAGGGGAAAGCGAGATCTACTTGAAATAGATTAGGACGTGCAAAGTCTGAGGCGACATTCGCTTTAAAATCGTCAATTCTTCCTCTTCTTGCCATGGTTTTTAAAAATAACTCCGTCTTTTATATTTAGATAAATGAAAAATTTCAGAGCCTCTTGCGGAGACTCTGAAACTCATTTGGATTGTTTAATTGTAATTAATTAGCGATCTCTGAGAATGCAACTCCAGTTCTGGTAGCAACAAAGGTTAGAGTGATAAAGTTAATTGTTCGTGTTGGTTTCACAAATATCTCTGCGAAAAATTCACCACGATCGATTGACTCAGCAGGGTTATTAGTTCCATCACACTTAACCAAGAAGTCGATTACACCTCTACGACCTTGAACGTCGCGGAGATATGGTTCAACAATATTAACGAATAGACTTCTTTGTGCATCGTCGTTTTGCTCGAAGAGTTGTGATCTTGCAGCACCTGCAATGACTCTTTCGATTGTTAGGAATAGACGACGAATGTTGATTCTATCAAATGCGGATGACTGTGCTAATGCAGTCTTGTCACCGAACAATACCACACCTTGACCAGGGAATGATACGATTGGGTTAATCCTATTTGCGTATAGAGTGTCTCTCTGTGTCTTTGTAGGTGTGTATGCTAGTTTAATAGCATTTCTTAAGATACCTCGTTGGAAACCTGCTGGTGAGAACCATGGTTCAGCAACTTCAGTAGTCTGTAAGCAAAGACCTGCAACGTCACCATTACAAGGGATGTAACGATAAACATCATTATACTTGTCATAGATGTACTTGTATCCAGAATCAAATACTAAGTAAGAAGAACTAGGAAGTTTCTTGAAGAAAGAAACCATGTTAGTTGTAATTGTAGCAGCACTACTGATTCCAATTACGTTTCCTCTACGAGGTGAACAGAATACAATACAGTCTCTTCTCTCTTCAGCGATATTTACAAGAGTTGAAATCTTGGAAACAGCAGCTGCATCATCAGCACCAGAAGGACCTGCAAGTATAAAGTCGATTGTTTGTGACTCAGGATCTTCGATTAGTTCATATGCAGTTGTAATGTCTACTTGACCTACTGAATATGTTCCACCAGATAAACCATAATCAACACCACCACTTAATCTGTAGTAGTATCCTGAGTTGTTTACAGAACCTATAGTCTTGAATGTGCCAGGATAATCTGTAGTACCTGCACTAGAGCGTAGTAAGTTAAACTGTCTAGAAGCAGCTGTTTGACCCCAGTTACCATCAGATGCTGATGCAGTTGCATTAAAGAATCCTGTCTCGTGCTCTGCCCAGTATACGTAAGCTGATTTTGCTTTTAATACGTTTGGATAGTAGTTAGTCTCTCCAACAGATGTTTTTGCATCAGATGCTTTAGAAAGTCCAACAAATCTCTCAAGTAAAGCACCAGGTGTTCCACTGACTTTACCATCGACATCAAGAACTAAAACGTGCATCTCGTCTCTATGTCCACCTTGTTGTGTAGCATATAGAGAAGTGCCAGGTCTAGGAGCAACGTTGATCCATTTTACGCCAGGTAGATACTCACGCTCTGAATACTCATCTCTTACTGAACTGATTGAAGCAGCAGTTGAGTTAGTATCTGAGATTGAATCAGAAGCAGCAAAGTCAATGCTACCTTTGTTTAATCCGACATACACACGACGCTCAATACCAGCAGTTGAGATAACAGCAGTATTAGTTGTGCTTTGAGTCATTGTCTGACCGTCAGCAATAATACCTGTGATACCACCAGAAGGCATTCCGATTTCTATTTTCTTATTCTCTACATCTACTGCGAGGACATTAACTGTTTGTGCTGATCCAGAGATGGAGATCGTTGCAGTTGAACCTGCAGTGATTGTTCCAACAAATGCATCAACTGTTAATACGATACTATACTTGAAGACTTTACCAGCAGCACCTGATGTTGCACTTATTGCTTCATCAGCCACATATTCATGATCGTTACCAGATCCAGGTGCAGGAACGACCAAGATTTGATCAGGTCCAGCGTCTGTAGTGAATACAGCGATTGAGTTACCTTTAGTACCTGCTGTGCGAGAAACCCATTTGAATGAGTTACTTGCTGACTCGTAACTTGTTTCGTATTCTAATAAATTCTTGATTAATGGTGGAGTTCCAGAATCTGTAGCGTTCTTTAGGGTTGAAGATGTTACGCGAATCGCTTTTAAAGTTCCACCGTAAGACAAGAACTGAGCAGCTGAATACCAGTACTCGTAGTTATAATCGTTTGGTTTTCCAAAAACGTCTGCTAATTCTCTTTCTGAAGCGATGTCAACGATCTCTTCAACGGGTCCCAATTCAAACGGTGCTGCAAGAACACCAATGTTCGCACTCGCTACGGTTGTTACTGTAGTTAAATCTCTTTCTTGAAAAACTACACCAGGCGAGGATTGATTGACTGCCATGTTTAATGTCTCCTAGTATGTGCCAGTATCGGTTGTCTAAGATTATTTATATTTTTGAAACGTCACCTAAACTCCCACATATATGACTTGTCTCCATATTCCGCGACTTTCCAGACATCTCCCTGTGCATCTTTGAACTGATCCTCTTCAAAACCATCAGAAACAAATCCAAATGGAGCCATGTCTTGTTCTATAGCATCTCGTTGATCATCATATATTCTTTGTCTTACATCATTATCATGCATCTCTTTAAAGTAAGGTTGCATTGCCATCCATGAGAAAATAACCAAACACATTGCTAGGTCATCATTACACCCTTCTTCTGCAGCAAATGATTGACCTTTCTGAATGAATGTAGTTAGTTCCGCAATGGTATCGTAATCATTGATTGATAACTTATCTTCTTCTATTAATGCTTTTAGATTAGAACATCCAACTTGTTTTGCTGCTGTAGACATTTTTAAACCAAGTTGTGTCTTCTTACCAGAGAATCCTTGACCAAGTTGTTGACCTGCACGTCCTCTCATTGAACACATGAGAAGGTTCTCGTACTCTAAGTCATATTGAATGATGTCTGCAACCTGTCCACCTATATCATTTACCTCACATAATATGTAAGCACCATTATAGTTCTTGGCTACATCAACAACTATATTAGGAAGAACAATAGGTTTCACTTCATTGTTTCTATACCTTGCTACCATTTTATATGGTAATGTCGTTGTATCAAACACCACGAATGCAGAATAATCATTACCAATACCACGAGATACGTCCACAGTAACAATGTAATTATGTTCTTCTATCTTGTTTTCATATATTGCTAGACCTCTATTTTCCTTTATTGGATCATGATAAGGCATTGTTCTTAGTTTACTTGGTGCTATTAACGTATCTACAGATCCCAAGAACTCACATTCAAACTCAACTCTAAACTGTTGTTCTGATGTGTTTTTAATTGTTTGTTCTTTCCATACCTCATCACGACCTGGCACTTCAGACCAATGAACTTCAGTTGGGACGTATTCATTAGTTCCACGCTCTGCATCATGCCAGAGTTTGTAGAACATGTTCATTCCGTGAGGAGTAGATATGATAATAACTTTTGTAGATTTACCTGAGGAAATAGTTGGATAGACAGAACTAAAAAACTGATCAGCGATATGATTTGGAATGAACGCGAATTCATCCAGAAATATAATATTAAACGACATACCCCTGACAGCAGAAGCGGAAGTAGAAGCAGCCATGATTTTACTGCCGTTTTCAAGTTCCAGAGAGCCTCTGTTCCATTGGAGGATTCCTTGTTGGAGGTATTTGGGGAGACTTTCATAACTTAGTTGTAAACGTTGTAGCATTTCACGAGCAGTCGCTGCTTTGTTTGCAAGGATTGCTACGTTAACATTAGGATTGAATAGAACATACCATAAAAGATATGAGGTAACAATAGTTGATTTACCAGACTGTCTTGGTAGTTTTGCTATATTAAATCTATAGTCATGGAACTTTGATACCATTTCTTCTTGGAAATGATACATGTCAAATGGAATCAAACCTTTGTCTAGAGATACTATCTTAATATAATTCCTGATAAAATACACAGGATCTTCAGAACACTTCAGTACTTCCTTAACTTGTTTCTTAGTAAATTTCTGAGAAACATTTGCTTTTTTTAAATTAGGATTACCTAAGTATTGCTCAGTGCTTGCCATTTTGGTTTGTCAAATAAAACGTCATTGATGTATTCGTCTGCCCATTCGGGATCGAACCATTGACTAAGGACTGCTTTAGTCTTTGTATTCTTCCTTTGGGAAGTGCAATACCAACACTGGTCATCAATCCTTTTCATAGTATTTATCCATTGCATATCGAAGACAGCGTTTTCTACTATACCTCTATAGAGGTTAAGGGTATCTTTAATCATATTCAAATACATTTGTTTTTCCTTTTCATTTTTGATACGAACAAATTTACATCCTTCTGAAAATATTTCTTCACCCCATTGTGGTAAAATTCTATTCTCTTCAAAGTTATACTTAAATGATATATCTTTGAATAGTTCCATCAACCTCTCCGTGCCACACACAGGTGATAAATCTATGATTGCAGCAGTAATTACTTTTGGTGTTTCTACAATATCGGCACCAAAAATGGGTATAGGATAATCTACTGAAGGATACAATACACAATGCATCACTTCTATATTATCCGTATACCCAGTTTCTAAATGCATCTTTCTCAGTTTTTTACTCTGATGCATTTCATTCATTATGAATACTTTATCGTTCTCAACAATAGGATATTTGTTCTCCATAGACTTGACATCTGGAAAACTCCTTAATTCTTTTCTAATATAATTAGATACTTCAGCCGTCAGACTTGTCACTTTTTCTCATAAAGTATTTTTGAATAACTTCAATTTGATCTTGATACTTCGCGATCATGTTTAGTTCTTCTTCGATTGCTTCTACAACGTTTGAGTGCTCGCCAATACCAACAGGGTTTGTAAGATAAACTTCAACATTTGCTTTGTGTTTAGCAATATCTCCTTGTGCATGTGCTAGTAGTGCTTTAAGTAGTTGTTCTCTCATTACAGTAAAATTGCTCCAATAATAAATCCTTTAGCGAATGAAATACACAGCATTTTATAATCTGATAATTCAAACCTGTCTTGAAACTTTTTGATAAGTCTCTTATCCCATTCAACAAATTTGTCGAAATACTTTTTCATTTAACCCTCGTTTAGTGTTCCAAATGATCTTCTTATTTCACGGAGTGCTTCAAGATTCATATCTTTCGTACCTCCATCATAAGCATGAGCATATCCCTCGGTAATCATTTGCTCATTAAGGGACACATCTGAGTCCCCGACGTAAAGCCAACCGAGTAAGCGACCATACTTACCGACACCACCAACAAGTTCAGTCCTAATAGACAACTCATCATCACCAGCGATAGTTGACTCCAACTTTTCTTTGAGCCAGTTTGTTGCATCAATTCCAAGAGCTTTCTCCTCTAAATTTCGAGTTCTTTTCTCAGGTGTATCAACACCAGCGACACGTACCCGTTCCTTTTTATATAGATCAAATCCTAGATCGATTGTAACATCTATTGTGTCACCATCAAGTACTCGGTTGATCTCTGTTATTCGGAAGTTGTAACAACTCTTTCTGTTCGGGGGTATCATTGCTCCCATCGCTCATCTCCAAAAATGACATACGAAGTATATAGTAGATATACCACGACACTATTATTACAAGTATCGCAACCATCCATATTACTCCCCAGACAACCATTATTTTTCTTTAATAACGTATTCTGATGAATGATCCGTCAGAAGTCCTGGTAGATCTTCTTTTGCTTGCTTAATAGCATTGTATGCATCATCTGCATACTCACAAATTTCATAATGATTATTGAGGTTATCGTGATAACCTACGGTATAATGGGACATGATAGTTTCAACTCCATTTACCTTATTATTTATTTGGGTTATGGTCTTTCATACCGCCATGGTTACCATCTCCTGGCAATTTACCATAAGCAACATATTCGATTGCTTGCATAGAACCTTCGAGTCTAGTTAGATCTCTTTCTAACTTTACATACTCATCATATGCTGCTTGAAGTTCTTGTTTTCTCTGAGACAACTGTATAGTACGTTTAGTAAAACGTTGAATGAGTTGTTCAGAAGATTCAACTGTTTTCATTCCTTTCATAATTAATCATTTAGATCTTTTAGTTTTTTCTCGACCCAGTGGTCTTCATTGTTTATTCCAGCTGCTTTTACATATCTCATAATATGATCATCAATTTGATGAAAGATTGGATGTAAATCCAAATCCATATTAATATCATGAGCAATGTCTGCTACTTGAGATTCTGTTAAACAGTGGTCTGGGTGTAACAGATCACAAGTTGGAATTCGTTGTTCAATTAATTCATTGAGATTAAGTCTAATCTCATAGTCACGATAGACTGGCATTTTCAAACTCCTTGATAAGGGAATCGTATTTTCTAAACATTTTATCACCTGCGATAAAACATCGCTGACGCTTCCATAAAGCATCTATGATTAATTTATAATCATCTTTGGTGAATGTTTCGGTTGTCATCTGATAAGCTCCATTGCTTGAGATAGTTCTTTAGCGTGTTTGACCTCATCATCTTTTATTCTAATGATGTCTTGATCATCTGGATGTTTTGTTAGGTATTTCTCATATGTTTCGGCAGCGTGCCATTCTACTTTCTCATTTAGATCGTAAGCAGAAATAGGAAATAACCCGTAATAAACCACCATAATCCAATAGTAGATAAGGACGAGAGATTTGGCAAAGATGCGATCAATCCAATAATCAGCACCCCCACGAGACTCCATATGCTCAAGATGTTCCGTTTCGTTAAGTGTTTGACCAAAATGTTCCTCCATTAGTTTTATATGTTCTGGTCCTCGCAGACCCATTGATTCTCTAAAATGTAACACACTCAAAAAAGCAAAATAGGGTGCACGAGCTATTTCCTCAAGCACCCAAAATCTTTGGAAGTCTCTGTCTTTGTAAAGCCAATCAATAATAGCAACCGTTATAGTTAAAACTATAGTATTGAAAGATTTTAACACTGATTTTTAATCACATCTGTACTATCTATACAAGTAATGATTACTTAATATTTGCACGACGATGTGCCCATGTTTGACCACTTGTAGATCCTTTACATGGGTTTATACAACCTTTACTTTGATATCCGTAATCTTCTAATGTATTGCAAACTAAACCTGCTAAATCATGTGGATCTCCTTCTTGTCCACTTGACCAGTATAATTGTCCACCCAACCATTGTGCACCACAGGTGGGACAAGTTGATGTTAGCAGTTCCATGCTCTGAGAGACTTAGATAGTCTATCGTCGCCTGTATTATTAGATGGTTTCTGTCTCTTTCTCATGCCCTTCATTCTAGCACAGAAGGATGCCCTACGGGGGTTTCCAACTTTCTTGCTAGGTGCTTTAAGGTCAGATCCAGGATTTTCGCGTTCGTAACTTTTTCTGCCTTTTTCGTTGAGTCCTCCTGACTTATTTTTTCCTTCTTTTTTTGTCCATGCTGCTCCTTCTTCGACATTTTCAGTCTCCTCCTTCTTTACGCAACGGTTGTATTTCTTACCGAATAAAGTTTGTGAGCCTTTCTTTTCATAACCTTTCCAACATTTCATACTTTTTTCTTGAAACTCTTGGAATGAGAGATTACCTTCAAATTCTTCTTTCTTACTTTTGTTTCCCCAATTCTTTGCTCCCACTTTTCGGCATTTGACAAGTGCACCGCTTGCATAAGCACTTGGCCAAACTGAATAACGAGACTTGACCTTGTGATAACAAGCGTCTTTTTTACCTTCTGTTTGTATTTGTTGTGTAGATTCGGTTTTCACGTTGATTGCTTTCCCTTTTCTATCAGGATTTGGATCTTGTTTGTTTTTACGACGGAAGGCTGCGTCTTCTTCTTTTTTATTTAGGTTTCTCTTCATTTTAGAGGAACCGCATTTAGGTTTTGTTGTTTGTCCTGGTTGTTTTGCACAGGGTTTTCCTGCATATTTCCCACCCAACTGAACCCAACCAGGGGTGCCATCAGAAGAGCGACTCTTAGAAAACCAGTCACGCAAAGAACTATCACCACTCTTGGATTTTTCATTAATTGAACCATGTCCCAAGTTCTTTTCTTTTTCTTTTCCTCTGATTTTTTGAATAGCATTGACTCTCATAATAGTTTCAACGTTGTGTTTGTGAGGTTTTTCTACAGTACTCACTTTTTCTTTCATAGCAAGTTTAGTTGCTATAGCATATTTAACATTTTTATCACCATACCTTTTCTTCATATCTCTTGAACTTATGGCATCAGCAATTTCATCACGTTTCTTTATTTGTTTCTTAGTCATTACACCTTCACTCATGCCACCTCCCCCAGAATCACCACCAGAACCACTATTATTACTATTAGAGTCACCGTTACTACCATTAGAGATTCCTGATTCTTCTGCTGCATCCTCTTGTTCAGATTTTGTAGCATCCTTTACAGAATATTTATCCCATAACTTACCACCATAAGCACATTGTTTACGACTTTCTTTTTTACAACAAAGTCTACAATATCTTTTTTCTTGACCAGGTGTTTTAACGGTCATCAGTTATAATGATAGGATGGTTTTGTAGTTTTCTTTGGTAACTTGCCACTTCTGACTTTACTACCCGAAGTTGAGCCAGCACCCGTAGGGTGTGAACCTGCTCTGGATTTACCGAGAGAGATGGACTTATCTTTACTTCCTTTTTCAGTTGTGTGGAGTTTTGCAGGTTTGTTTTTATCTTTTGTAATGACAGACTCTTGACCATGCTTTCTGCCAAGACGACGCATGACCTTGCCGAAACGACGCTTGGACATTTTATCGGGTTTTGAGGTTTGATAAGAGACTTCACGACCTGTTCCTTCACCTGATGAATATTTATATTCTCCTACTCCTTTTTTATATCCTATTCCTTTCTTCTTTAAATCTTTTTCTAACCCTTTACGAGATGAACGATTCTTTGATTCATCACTACCTCTGTCTGCAGAGATGTGACCAGTTACATTCTTTTTAGACTTAGAAAGCATCCTAGCAGTAGGATTACCTTCGACTAAATTGATAAAATCTTTATAGTACATAACCTTTAATTGATCTTGTAAAGCAAGTTTATTAGCAGTAAGTGTCATAACTTCTTTATCACGCTTACCATATAGTCTTTTGAATCTATGACTACTCTTATTTTTCATACCACGGATAATCCTTTCTGCCTCTTGATTGACAGGACCAAGTTGAGAAGCCCCAAATCCTTGAGGCTTTTCTCTACCTAAATCTTTTTTCCGTTCATTTAACATTAGCCACCAACGACTTGAATTTCTTCAACGATGATTGCAGCAGAACCTGCTGTGATTTTTACAGCACGTTTTATAACTGCTTGAGGATTAGCATAAGCATAAGTGTATGCTGCACCAACACCAGAAGCATCAATATCAGATGTGATAGTGCTACCTGTGGCAGATGCTACTTTCTTACCTGCTGTACCTGCTGATAAGAAACCAGAGTTGATAGCGGGACTTGTGCCATTGTCTTCAACAGCAATAAAATCATTAGCAGAGAATGGATGTGTATCTTTTCTTTCTCCTAAATGAGTTCCTAAAGTATATACTGCAGGGTTTGCATTTGTTACTTTTACAATAGTTGCTTGACCAGGTTTTGCTCCTGACTTAAGGAGGATTGCTTCATTCTGAACGAGTGTGATAGCAGGTCCGCCATTAAATGATACTGTAGATGCTCCTGCAGTTGCAACAACTCTATAGTATCCTGTTTGTACTACTTGATATTCTGTTGCAGAACCAGCAACAGTATTAGTACTTAATACTTTTAAAACAGGCATTGTCGTGTCGTGTTATTTCTTGTCCTTTTTATTTATCTCTTTTTGTTGCTTTAACATCTTTTGTAAATCTGCAGTGCTACCAATGAACATTGTATTGTTTACAGTAGACGGTGAATTCTTCTTTTCATCTTCATCTAGATCTTTCATTTTTTTCTGAAGATCAATAAGTTTATCTGCTACATCTCCAACGTTTTTAATTAATTGACCTGCAACTTCATATGCACGAGGATGATCTGATGCTTGTGCTACTTCTAATATACCATCTACTGCCTCTTGTCCTTTCATTACTAGATTATGTAACTGAGCACGAGACATCTCATAATCCTGTTGTATATCAGGACTATCAGTTTTCTTTAATTTTGGTTTAACGCTTTCAACGTGCTTTGCTAGTTCTGAAGGTTCATTACCAAAAGCATCATTTAAACCATCGTAAGGATTTGCCATTAGATTGCGTCATCGTTACCTGATACAGGATTACGTTTCTTTTGATCTGTGAACTCAGAATATAATTCACCAAATCCAAAGTCATCATCAGACTCTAGTAGAGCATCATCTGCACTATCGATTAATAATACATTAGCACCTGCAGCAGCTGCTGCTTTAGTGGTTGAATTATATCCTCTAGTAACTGTAAGATTATTACCATTTATATTAGTTACATGCATAACCTCAGATCCAATTTGAATCTCTTGCCATTGTGCAATACCTGATGCACTAGCAACTGTTATTAGTCTATCATTATCATCGATAAGATTCGCTAATGTAGTTACTGCAACACCATCTCTATCGACAAGAGATTTTGGAGTTGCTTGATAACGAACATTTCTTGGTGCTGATACTGTATTTGTATCTGCGTATATATCTGTGATTGCCTTCTTGATAACTTTCTGTTCTGTAACAGGACCGTATAGGAAGGTTTTAGTAGAGAATCTTAGAGTGTATATTATTGCTCTTCTAGTAGCAAAGTCTCCTTCGTAACTATCTTCGTAATCAATATTTTGTAAGACAACAGGAACATCCTTTGTCTCATTCATTGTAGGTAATAACTTAACTGATAGATTATAATGAGGTTGAAAGTATGGTAAAATCTGTTCTAAAATTTGAAGACCATCTTCTTGGTTTTTAGAAATTATTGCTAATTCAAAATCAATATTATAAGGAACTGGCATGAATACATTAGAGTTCTTAGTACCTGATTTTGGTATCTTTATTTTTTGAGTAGGAGCAACTTTTCTAGTAGAATCATATGTAATACTTACAATCTCAAAACCAATTCTAGGTAAAGTAATCTGAACTCTTTTATTGGTTGGATCTGGAACAGCATCTAGTCTTGCTAAGAATTTTTGTTTAGGACCATATGCCAAAGGCACTTTCATAACCTCGTCATTACGACGAAGCTCAATATTATTAAACAACGTTCCAAAAGCAACGATTGTTTTTCTAAAAATTTCGTGATAAGAATAAGTGCCTAACATGCTTAAATTGTAGTATCATTAGTAGAACCAACAGTTCCAAATGGATTTGATTCAGTGAAGTCAATAATATCATCATCAGCAGTCTCAAAGACAAAGTTCTGATCGATAGTATCTTCTGTATTAACGTTATTTAGGGTATTATATGACGCAGATGTCCAAGCAGCACCTGAGGTCTGTCCTGTGACCGTCTCAGGGATCGTAAAGATGCCACTCCTATTGAATACCTGTAACTGTCTATTAGAGGAATCCCATGCCTTAACCTCTGCAGTTACATTAGATGATCCACCTGCAACTATCTCACCAACTGTGAAATCACCAGTGCCTCCAGTAGCAAAGTTAACTGTAATAGCATTAGCAAAGGCAACTTCAACTGCATCGATCTCTGCGATTCCTGTGTCGATGTCTTCGTCGCTGTACTCGAATAGTTCACATTGAACTTCCCAAACATAACCTTTTCCTAATTGATAAAATGGTCTTTCTGCTTCTACAAATTTAATTTCAAACAAATGCTTTGTTACAGGAAACCAAATTAGATCCCCTTCATTGGGTCGTCCTTCGACATTAAGGACTTCAAGATCATCAACCTTTTCTTTAAATTTTTCACGGGAGAAAATAAAAGTTGTCTTGTCTTCGATACGGACTCCAAATTTGCTAAGTAACTCACCTTGTCCTTCCCATCCTTCAACATTATTGACATATGCTCTAATCGCTCTCGCACTATCGAATTGCGAATCCGAGTCCTCCCCAAAGACCGTATCTTTGTTGACAATCGTTCTCGGAACATAGTAAATGTCTTGCCCATAAATTTCAATAGTTTCAACTAATAAGTTTTCAAAAAATTTTTGTTCTTGAGCAGAACCGTTTAATTGTAAACGTGAACTACTACTATAGTTAGACTGGTTGTAGTCTTGTGCTGGTGAGTTGGATATAGCCATTAGTGATTACCCCACTAAGTCTAAAGGAGGAAGTTCGTAGGTCTTACGAAGTGTCTCTTCAAGATCTTTTTTAAATTGACTAGCATCTTCTAGAATTCTACGACCGTTAAGTGTAACACCACCTAACATTTGAATCCCATCATACTTACTTAGGTTCCTTCCCCATTGCTGCATGAATAATGCTTCAACATAATCCTTTAACCAATTATCATTAAACATACTTGTGAATGTAACTGGATCTTGTCTTAAAGACATTTCAACTAATAAGAAATCACCTGCTGTTAAGTCTGCCCAATCCATATCAAGATATAATCTACCTTGATGTTCATTAAATCTTACTCTACGATCTCTTTGTGAGTTAGTAACCCAATCAAGAGTTTCAAGATACTGTGAAGTTAAGAAGTAATGTAAAATATGTCCATGCGTCATAGCATAGATATCATTCAAAAATATTTGATATTTAATATTGAAAATATTACCTGGCACAATACTAGATGCACCAATCTGTGTATAAACATGGTTTACACCTAAAGTACCTGGTGGTAATGAAACATAATTATTCTGTTCATACCATGCTGAAGAACCTGCTTGTGTAGTTCCTTGTGCAGCAGTCTTGATAGCGTCTGTAACCTCTATCTTCATAAAGGTTTTGTAACTACCATTGTAATGATACTCTTGGTAGTAATCTATTGCTTCTTCAATTAGATCATCTAATTGTTCTGTAGCAACGTTAATGTCTATCGTAGGATATCCTAATCTACGAAGAGCATAGTCTTTTAGTTCTGTTTTAGAAGCTGGTTTAGTAGCAGACATTTGTTATTAACTGAATGAATTAATAGTCAAGGCAGAAACATCATTAGCAGCGACAGTTTCTCCTTTTTTGAAGAATCCATCAACATTATCAACGGTAATTTGATTAGTTCCAAGAGCAGTGATAGTTCCAGTAGTTCCACTGGTTGCTCCTGTGACAGTTGCTCCGACTTCCATTGTTGTAATGTCAGAGAGTGCTAATGTTGCATTAGTTGCAACGGTAGCGATATCAACTGTTGCACCATTACCATGAATTGCAGAAACAGGTATAGTAGCACTGTTTCCATGTATAGCGGATACTGGAAGTTGTGCTCCATTTCCATGAATTGCTGTTACATCAAATGTAAGAGCAGCAGCACCGCCACTACCAAGTTGTGCATCTAAAACAGTTACTGTTTCGTTGAGAATAAATCCAGATCCATCATCTGTGACAGTAACAGAATCAACAGTTCCACCAGTGCCGATCACAACGGTGAATGTTGCATTAGCACCAGATGCTTGAGTAGAATAATCAGATGTGCCTAAGGTATAAGTGCCAGGAGTTCTTGCTGCATCAGTTGCACCAAAGTTACCTACAGTCTTAATTCCAGAAGCGTTAGCATTAACAATAGTTATAACTTCAGATGCTGCATATCCAGATCCATCGTTATTAATCGTTGCTCCTGTTATAACACCATTTGAAGTTGTAATATCAAGAGTTAATCCAGTTCCTGATCCAGATGATTGTGTAGTAATACCAGTTCCGTTTGCATATCCTGTACCTGCATCACTGAACGAACCAAGAGTATTAACACCAGTTGCGTTTGCATTTGTGATAGTTAGAACTTCACTAGCAGCATATCCAGATCCTGCAGCATTAAGAGCGACAGCTGTAACTGCACCATTTGAATCAACAGTGAGATCAACAGTTGCACCAGTTCCAGATCCACTTGAAGAAGTGGCGACTCCTGTCAATGCTGAGTATCCAGTACCAGCAGCACTAATAGAACCTAAAGTCTTAATATTGGTTGCGTTTGCGTTAACAATAGTTATTGTGTCACTAGCAGAGAATCCAGTTCCACCATCATTGATAACAATGTTTGTAAGGACACCAGCATTTGCTGTAATATCAGCAGTCATTCCAGATCCATTTCCTCCAGTAACTGCAATTCCAGTTCCACTAACATATCCAGTTCCACCAACGATAGATGCTAAGTTAAGTGTTAGTGCTTTACCTGCATTTGCGTTCGTGATTGTAACTGTATCTGAGATTAGATAATCAGAACCACCTGCGTTAACTGCAGCAGCAGTGATATTTCCATTACCATCAACGGTTGTGTTAACAGTCAATCCAGATCCAGTTCCACCAGATGTTGCAACCGCAGTAGCATTAGAGAATCCTCCTCCACCACCATTAGAAACGGATGTTGAAACAACAGCACCTGGTGTAGGATCTCCAGAAAGATTAAGTGTAAGAGTTGTAGATGTTGCAAGATTATTAAGCATCGCACTTAACTGTTCAAATGCATGATCAAGTTTTGTTTGAACTCTTGCTTCTGTATAATATTGATTTGTTGATCCTTCAGATAAAGCATCAGTATCATGGTTATTAAGATTTGCTGCTTGAGTTGCAGTTCCAGTAACATTACCTTGAACATTACCAACAAGAGTATTAGTGAGGGATATATCGTCAACGTAAAGAGCTGACCATTTCTTACTACTACTACCTAGATTTCTAGTTGAATCTGTATCAGGATTTATATTTCTTGCTATAGTAATAGATGATAAAAGATTACCTGTGAGATCTCCTACTACATCACCAGTCATGGTATCAATAGCAGCAGCGTCAGCATGGATATTAGACCATTGTTTGCTTGAAGATCCTAAAGTACTTGCTGAATCTACAGCAGGTTGGATATTATTTGAAACAGTAATAGATGCTGTCAAATTACCATCTACGTTTCCAACTAGGTTACCTGTAGTAGTAGTAATAGATGCAGCGTCAGCGTGAATGTTTGACCATTTACTGCTTGAAGATCCTAAAGTGCTAGCTGAATCTACAGAAGGTCGGATATTATTTGAAAGAGTGGTGCTAGCTGTTAAGTTACCATCTACGTTTCCAACTAGGTTACCTGTAGTAGTAGTAATAGATGCAGCATCAGCATAGATATTAGACCATTTTTTGCTTGAAGATCCTAAAGTGCTAGAAGAATCAGTAACAGGTCGGATATTATTTGAAGTAGTAATAGATGCTGTTAAGTTACCTTCTACATTACCAATTACATTACCAGTCATGGTATCAATGGCAGCAGCGTCAGCGTGAATGTTTGACCATTGTTTACTTGAAGATCCTAAAGTGCTAGTTGAATTTAAAGCAGGTTGGATGTTATTAGAAACAGTAATAGTTGCTGTTAAATTACCTTCCACGTTTCCAATTACATTACCAGTCATGGTATCAATAGCTGCAGCATCAGCATGGATATTAGACCATTGTTTACTTGAAGATCCTAAAGTACTTGCTGAATTTACAGCAGGTTGAATGTTATTAGAAACAGTAGTGGTTGCTGTTAAATTACCTTCTACGTTTCCAACGAGGTTACCTGTAACAACGTCAATAGCAGCAGCGTCAGCATGAATATTAGCCCATTGTTTACTTGAAGATCCTAATACACTTGTTGAATCTGCAGCAGGTTGGATATTATTTGAAACAGTAGTGGTTGCTGAAAGATTACCTGTTAAAGAAGTAGCAGTAATTACATTTGCAGAAAAATCACCAGATGAGTCTCTTAAGACGAGGTTGTTTGCAGCACTAGAAGATGCACTAGCAACGTTAATTGTAGTATTACCAGAAACACCATCAGCATTAGTAAGAGTAATTCCAGACGATGCGGTGACTTCGAGAGTTCTTTGGGCATAAGTTCCAGTTCCTGTTCTTACAACATAACCAGTTCCAGACATAGCAGCAAGACCAGTGCTATCAGCATCAACGAATGTTGTTGTAATTGTTGGAGCAGAACTACCATCTACAGATACAGAACCTTGAACAACACCATCAAGGGTGAATGTTCTAGCAGTTTTCCATGCATCAGCAGTAGATGCGTTACCTAAGAAACCTGCACTAGATCCTGTGCCACTGGCAGCAGTGATTTGATTAGCAGAGAAATCACCAGATGATCTAACTACAACACTATTACCAGTTGTGTCTGTGGCACTTGTGTTTAATCCATCAAGTAAATCTGCGTTTAGATTATTAATTTTGTCAGTTGTAGGTATAACAAGAGCAGGTCCAGATGATACCTGAGATGTAATTTGTCCGTCTACTGTTAATGTTCCATCAATATTAGCATTACCATCAACATCAAGTCCAGTTCCAGAACCAGTAAGATTTAAAGAACCAGCTCTTAAAGCACCATCAGTTCCTGAGAATACTTCAGAAGTATTAGTTGCACCTGTTATAAAAGCAAATTGGTTTGCTGATTTATCATATCCAAAGAATCCAAGTCTTGCTTGTGTATCATAATATCTAAATTCTATACCCTTATCTTTACCATCATTAGATGCTGGTGCAGTGTCTCCACCAACGGTAATTACAGGATCATCGACTGTCATTACAGTAGAATTAACTGTAGTTGTAGTTCCATTTACAACTAGATTTCCAGAAACAGTATAATCACCTTGAGTTACGATATCTCCAACAACTGTTAATGATCCTTGTGTTTCTACGTCACCTGTATTTGTAGCTATTACAAACTTATCAACTCCCGATCCGTTTTGTACTTTAAATGTTTTATTGTCAGCAGTTATAGTAACATTGTCATGAGTTACTAAAGCACCAGAAATATCAGCACTACTATTAAGATCAAGAGCACCAGTAAGTTCTGTGCCACCATAAACTCTTAATCCTTCACCGATAGCAAGGTTCTTACCGATACCTGCACCACCAGTTAGACGGAATGCACCATCAGCAGAGTAAGATCCAGTCAGAGTTTGCTGAGTGTTTCTAGTAATTGTAGTGACATTAGAAACACCTAATGTATTATTAATTTGAGTCGCATCATTAACTGTCAATGTACCGATAACAGTTGTATTACCGTTATCACTATCAACTTGAAACTTAGTTGTCTGAGCCGCATTTCTAACTTCAAAAATTTCGTTATCAGCTGCAACAATTAAAGAATCATTGATTTGAGTTTCACCTGCAACAGTTAAAGAACCAGATGTATTAATTGATCCATCAGTTGATGAAACAGTCATCTTATCAGTCGTACCTGATCTGACTGCAAAGTCTGCATCAACATCAACTGTGCTATTAAATTCAGTTGCTCCTGTGACAGTTAGTTGTCCACCAAGTGTTGTATTACTATCAACATTAAGAGTGCTATTTAATTCTGTGTGACCATCAGCAGTTAGCGTTCCTTCAATATTAGTATTACCAGTTACGTTATCGACAAAGAATTTGTCAGTAGTTCCATTTCTAACTGCAAAGTCTGCGTCAATATCAGTTACACCATTTACATTAAGTGTGCCTTGGATTACTGTATTACCAGTAGCATTAGCAACTGTAAACTTATCTGTTGTTCCATTTCTAACTGCAAATGCTGCATCAACATCTACAGTTCCGTTAAATTCTGTATTACCTGCAACGTCAAGAGTTCCTTGAATATCTGTATTACCACTAGCACCTAAAACACTAAACTTAACTGTATCACCAGAGTTTTTCTTACCAACAAACAAACCTTGACCAGATGAAGTTCCACCAACATGTAAAGTTGTTCCAATACCTGCACCACCAAATACCTTTAAGTTTGCATTAGCGTGTGAAGCATAAGAAGGTGTATATACAAAACTAGAACCAACGAAGTGTTTATATCTTATGTTTAGGAAGTTTCTAAATCCAAAGTTCTCAGTCGCATCATCTTTCTGGTTAAGATCACCGTTGATATAAACATCACTATTGAATACTGTATCACCTTCAACATATCCACCACCATCAAATCTGAATGCACCATAATCATTTGACTGAATATCATAAAGACCAGTTCCATTATTCAATGAAACAGTTGGTTCATCTGTGTCTTCAAAACGAACTGTAGATGCAACATTTAAAGTACTATTAGCATCAATAGCACCTGTATTAGTTAAGATACCTGTGATATTAACGTTACCTGTTGTAGATTGTAACTCAATTTTAGTAGTTCCAGATCCATTATTAAGTTGAAGTGTCTTAGAAGCACCTTGCAACACGATGTTATCGTCAAATCTAGATGTGCTATTTGCTCTAAATGTGCCATCTACATCTAATAGTCCACCAATATTAACATCTTGTGCAATACCAACACCACCTAATACTACCAAATCTCCAGTAGAATTAGATGTTGAATTAGTATTTGTTGTAAGTTTTAAGTTACCTGCAGTTATACCTGATGCAGTTCCAGTAAAAACTTCAGAATTATTTGTAGCAGCATGAAGGAAATTATATCCACCACCGTGTCCTCCAAGGTCAGTGTAGTTTGTATCCCAACCGAAGAATCCTAATCTTGCTTGTGTATCATAATATCTGAATTCAACACCACGATCTTTGTTATCATCAGATGCTGGTGCAGTATCTCCACCAAGAGTGATGATAGGATCATCTAATGTAGTAATTGTCGAATTAACTGTAGTGGTTGTGCCATCAACTTGAAGATTACCACGAATAGTTACCTTACCACTAACATCTCTGTCATCATTAGGGTCAATTAATATATCTCCTGTAGCACCAATGTGATCCGCTTGGAATCTCATTGTTTCAATGTGAACTTTACCTGCAGCATCTGTTGCTTGAATGTCAACTACATTCTCAGCACTAACTGTAACTTGACTAGATCCAGATCCACCATTTTGTGCAGCGATAGATAAAGTTCTAGGAGATGTAGTATTCTGTGTTAGTAAAATTTGAAGATCGCCATCACCAGATTTGTTTATTGCTTGTGCAGTAGAACCATCTAATACAATATCAGGATCACTTATTAATGTTTTTACATTGATATCAACTTCACCATTACCACTATCACCTGTATTGTTAGCAGCAAATAATAAACCACCTGATGTATTCTTTACATTTAGATAGTTTACTCCAGTAAGTCCTCTGTATCCAGTTGTTGCGGTTAATTCTTGATCTAAATCAAAATGCTCAACGGAGTTACCATCAGCAAAAGAAATACGACTGTTCTGTAATTGTGGATTATCAACACCTGCTGTAGCGATAGTAACGTGACCAGATGCTACATCAAAATCTTCTTGTGCGAATGAGGCAAGACCTTTCTGTTCTGTACTCTCGGCAGCGAGGTATCTCCACCCACCGTTATCCCCAGAACTATGAGTAGGAGCACCTGCACCTGCAGAAATGTCTTGATATGCTTGATATACTTTTGAAGCATTCTTGATAATATCATACCTAGAGTATGAAGTCGCTGCATTATAATCTAGTGCTGTAGTTCCTTCTACTGCTGTAGCGATAGGCACAGTTGTAGCACTTGTCAAACGACCGTAGTCGTCAACAGTAAATTTTGTAGCGTTTACTGTCTGGGAACCCGATACAGATGTCAGGGATTCCGTATTATAGTCAGCAGCAGTTACAGCTGTGGTAATCAAATCGATTGAAGGGTTACCTGCAATACCACCACCATTATTAACAGCAATTCTAGTTGATGTTCCAGTAATAGTTCTGGTTGCCATCGTACCACCAGAGGTTCTTGATATCAAACCTGTAGTAGTAAGACCTGAAATAGCAGCAAGGTCTAAATCATATGGTTGTGCGGACGAACCTTCTACAGTTCCATTCAGTCCGTAATCTGCAAGAGTTGTTGGGTTTGAAGCATTTATAATTCTACCTTTAGAGTCTACTGTAACTTTTGTGTAAGTTGCAGTAGGAGAAGCAGTTCCATCATAGTGTGGTAGAGTTGATATTAATGATAGTTCAGCACTTAAGTTAAGGTTTTGTGATCCATCAAATACACCAGAAGCAGTTAAGTCATTAGAGAGTTGAATTTGACGTGTTGATGATAATCGAGCAGCAGTAGAGGAACTACCGATTAACGTTGCAGTTATAGTACCTGCAGCAAAATTACCGTCCGCATCTCTTTGGACGAGTGTGTTTGCAGTATTTGAGATAGATTCTACAGGTCTTTCATAACGTAGGGTGTTCCATGCAGTTACACCATCACCTATTTTAATTCTACCTGTATCAAGTTCAACCCCTAACTCACCTTGAGCAAGTGTAGGGTTTGAGTTTGCCCATTCTTGGGCACCACCTCTTCTTAATTGAATTCTATTTGCCATTTTATTAAGACAACTCTATGAATAAGGATATGCTTCCAAGTTATTTATGCTAAAAAAAGAGGGGGATCTTTTCCCCCATCAATTAATCTTTACCATCATCATCGGGATCAAGAGTTCCGTCTGGTCTAGGCTCAGGTTCTTCTTGCTTGAAATATTCTAAAGTCTCGATAGCACCTTGTAATTTTAGTGCTCTGACTTCGTTTTCTTTTATTTTACTTGCCATTTTTTGATTCTCATCAACCAGTGTGGCAAGTTGCTCTTGAAATTGTTTGAGCATGTCTGGTTGGGAGATTTTTTCAATCGCCATAATTAATTACTTTTTTGGACTAACGTTAGTAAAAGTGATTTGATTTCACTCATATCAGATTTTAACTCAGAAACTTCAGTTTGTAAAGTCTCAAAGTCTTTTTCTTTTTGTTGTCTGCCCTTATACGCTTTCATATACTTTTCGTATTCTGACGTATTAGTGCAGTCTATAGCACCTGTTTTAATATTTTTAGACCACCCATCGTGATCTTCGATTGGTAATACTACTTTCATTAAACAGCGAGTGCGATAGCTCTGAAGTCCTTGAGTAGAGGTACTAATGCTTGGTTTGGAGAAACCAAAACAAGTTTAATTTGGTATGCTGAGAAGTTTAACCCAGATACCTCGTATTCATAATCAAAGAATTCTTCAGTTTCTGTTGTATCAGGAATACTTGCATCTCCTGTTGGGAAGAATTGGTATCCTTGAGTATCAATAGAATCAGTAGAACCTACTGGTAACACTCTATATAGAGGTTTTATAAAGGTGTTTGGTGGACGGAAACCAGCAAACATTACTTTTATAGAACTGGATGGGTTAGTTAGATCTGCAACTTTAGTAATGTAAACTGCTTCATGCTCATCACCAAATGCTAGTTTAGCAGTATTTGGATCGGCAGGATTATTAATTCTAGAAGAAATTAATGTTGCAGACATTCTATCAGTATCAATAACAGGTGATATATTGTTTATTTCACTTGTTAAAGTTAGGTCTAATCTAAATGATTTTTCACCACTTAATTCAGATGATTCGTTAATTTCAGAACAAATCAACTGAGGAGTATTAAAGTAATTGTTATCATTTAAGTTAACATCAAAGAATTCACCAGTATTACTAAATGAATTCTGTGATAGTGTAATACTATCATTAATTGATGTTCCAGTAATAGTATTAACCCTTGCAGTAACTGAAGTTCTGGGAAGAATAAGTCTTTGAATGTTAGGATCAATAACTTCATACTGAATATTTTGTGTCGCATACATTCTACTTCCTCCACTTCTAATACCTAATCTTGCAATAGAGTTAGTTGAAATATCGTATGTGTCTATTGTTGGACTTAAAACACCAGTATGAGTTTTGTTAATCTCTGTTAAAGGTATACCATCAAGGTTATAACATTCAACTAAAGCACCTTCACCAAATGTTCTTGCTGTAGTTCCTCCCAATCCTCTTTCATGTATGGTAATTGTTTTACCATTTGAAGAGATTGCAGAGTAAGACATAATCTCACCTACAGAGAACAATACAAATTCACCATCTCCAGATGTGATATTCTTAACATAAATGTAACCAGGATTAGCACTACCTATTCCAGAACCGTTAATAGTTTTATGGAATGCAGTTGCATCGTTTACATTTAAGGTTGTGTCTGTAGCAGATATTGATGCTGTAAGAGTTGTTGGAGCAATTTCAGATTTAACATTAGAAATAGTAACGTTATTATCTGAATCGTGCATAGCATGATTGGAATGAGATACTCTAACTTTTCTTTGAGCAGTTGTGTATGTTGGAGTTGTAGATACAAATGCATTACTTATTGCACCTGTTTCAACAGCGTCACCAGTTGGAGTAAATGTAGATCCTACGGTTGCTGTAGTTCCAGAATCTGCACCAGTGATTCCTTCAGAAGTTGTTGTAAAATCATCAGATACAAATTTCAATGTGAGTGTATTCGTACCAGCATTCCATGTTACAACTTCAGCAGTTGGTGCACCAGATGAGTTACCAGTAATTGTTTCACCTACGGTAAAGTCACCACTAGCACTTGTAACTACCATTGTGGCAAGAGTTTTAGATGATACAACTCTGTTAGTAATAACACCACCAGTGTTAGAACCTGCTGTCCAAGCACCAGATATATCATTAATAGTTAATATTTTTCCACCAGCATTTGGAGTTACCGCAGTAATAGTTCCTTCTGCAAGAGTAGTTTTTTGTTTTAATCTAGCACCAACTGTATATGGTAGTGATGTAGAGTTCATCACTAACTGTAATTCTGGTTTAAATGTTTGAATTGCATCGGTAGATAAATTAATTTCACCACCATTTCCTCTCTTCAAAGCATTATTATTCAATGTTACTCTGCTAGTAGCACCTGTGGTAAAGTTTGCACGATTGATTACGAATTTTAAATCTTCATATTGGTCAGCAGTCCATGTAGTTGCGTTCTGTGATTTGAATAACACACCTGCATATGGTTGTTCAGATATCGTTCTATCACCTGTAATATCAATCTCACCCATTCTAGAGATCCAAACTTTATATTCATTTGAGTCTGAGAATAGAACAAAACAATGTTCTTCAGATTGTGGAATATAAACAGGTGCTCTGAATGTAAATCTAGTTGCTACTGCACCAGTTTCAGAAATTTGAACATCGGCAGGATTAACTGTAACATCAGAGAATGGAAGTATATTGATAGTTGGATATCCATTTTCCATTGTTCTAATCTGCATTGAGATTGGAATTGCACTATCCTTTGTATTAAAGTAAACATCTACAGATGTTAAGAAACATCCACCTTCTTCATCTACTAAGAATGATTGTGCAAGTGGATCCCACCAACCAACTTGTCTTCTTTCTGTTCTAGTTGAGTTTCTTGTTCTTCTTTGTGTTCTTGTATCTCTAACAATCTCAGCATTTCTAATTGCAAGAACGTTTTCTTGTAAAGTATTCTGAGTTCCAGAAGCAGAGTATTCTGCCTGTGCAGAAGAATCAACAGCACCAGGTAAACGAGAATCAGTTTCACTTGTAGTAAATCTGATTGTTCTTTCTCCAGTTGCCCAACGAGGATTAGTATCAACACTAGGATCAGGAATAAAGAATGAACCTTTCCATTGTCCTAGTCTATCTGTAACAAGTCTTCTTTGTCTAACAACTGCTTTTGCACCAGAAGCACCAACTAAAACTTCACCTACTTGGAAATTACCATAGTAATCACCAACCGCTTGAGCAGCAAGTTTATCAGTATCAATATTGATAAAGTTTGTAGTTGAAGAATATGATGTTGGCATTGCTGTATCATCATATGGATTATATGCATAGAAATTATCTGCAGGATCTACTTCAAATTTACATCCACTTGTTTCACCAGTTACAATTTCACCAGGTACAAATGGTGTAGCATTAGTTCTATTGTCAACAGATGGATCTTTAATAACTTCAATAATCTTAGGAATTAAATATTCATCAATTTTTTGTCCATCGAAGAAACCAAAGAAGTTAGTTCTTGGTTTCATTCTGAATACAGAAACTTCAACGTTTCTAGAACGAATCCATGGCACTACTGTGCTTGAAACCATCCTATCTCCAACAGATCTACGATCAATCCTTGGAACAACTCTTGTACGTATTCCTCTTCTTCTTTGTCTTCTTCCTGTTACAATCCTTGTAATTCTATCTACAGCACGACCTCTACCCCAGTCAGAACGACGACCAGACCTAACGGTTCTAGTGCTACGTCTTACGACACCTCTCCATGTTGTCTGCCATGAGTTCCACTGTATAGGAGCAAAACCATTTTGATCAACTCTGAGGCGTAGTCTAGTTGCTTGGAAATCACCTTCAATATCAATCACATTAACAGGAAGTCTACGAGTATCAATCCAGTTATCTGATTGTGGTAGTAAATCTATACGTCCGATATATGCAAAAACGTTGAACGGGTTAACATTTTCAACACGAGAGGCGTATGGTTGTTCAATTAAAACTTCTTCTTGATATGGAAGAGTAATTAACGGACCTGTTTGTTGATAATTTGTAGAAAGAGATGAATTTAATATTAATGAAATATTAGTTGTATAATGAGAAGCATGACAAGTTCCATCAGTAAAGTCTAAAGATACTGAATAGTCCTCTTCATTAGTAGCAGATTTAGAATGATCGGAGAAATCGTCAACGATAAATCCATTCTTCAAACGATTTTGACCATTAGCATCTGTAATTTCAGTATTGAATGTATCTGCCTCCAACATATTAAGTGAAGTATAATATTCAACACGATTTACTCTATCTTCGATATTACCAATGTCACGCATGGTATATCTTCTATTTTCAGATTTAATAATGAATACATCTTTAGCAGGATCAAAACCATATGGTGAATGATATAAGGTTGCTAATAGCATACCATCACTAAGATTATCTGGTTCTGTAGGTTCTTCTTCAGATTTACCTTTAACTATTTGGAATTCACCCTCAGGAGTAATGAATAATTTATCAATTCTCTTGAGATACCAGTCAAAGTCACAACGGAAATTACTATTAATCTTAGGAATATCAAATATTGTTGCAGCAGGTGTAGAAGATGTTGGGAATATTCTTCGTTTGAAATCAAATGTTCCAACGTTTACATATGCTGGTGATGCGACAGTACCTGTTCCCGCATATAGGTTCTTACAACCTGGTCTAAAATCAAGGAAGTCTGGTAAATATGCTCCATCAAAAATAGGAATATCTTCGTAAGTGGTAGAAAGATATGATTGACCACCAAAGTAATCTCCAGTAGCAGAATGGTTGTAGTAGTCTAATACAATTTTTAACTTTCTAATTGGTTCAGCAACACCCTTTCTTCTAACTAATTTAGAAATACCATACAAGAATTCAGTTTGACCAGAAACTAAATCATAACGATCTGTAATTACTTTAGATCCTACAACAATAGAACCTGCTGAGTCATTGATAATTCCATTGATTGCAGTTCCACCACTATCGGTTCCACTTACAGTTTCACCAGATACAAATGTACCATCAAGATACACAATAGTAAGTTTCAAACTACTTGAGTTGAAATCAACAACTCTTGCTCTTGCTTTTGATGTTTTACCTGTAACTATAGTTCCATTAGCAAAGAAAGTTGGTTCAACTAATGTTATAGATGGAATGATTGGATCGTTATCATCTAAAGATTCGTATACAGCATGAACTGTATAAGCATCAGCAAGACCTAATGAAATATCTCTATCTTCAATTCTTGTTCCATATAGATTAGAATAAGTTAACTGATAATTTTGAACATCTAAATTTTTAATTGTTTGATTTACCTTCATCACAAACATCTTGGTTGGTGATTTAGTCTTTCTTTGAGTTACGTTTTTAGAAATTGTTGCGGTAATTTTAACAGATGTAATATTAGTTAAGTTATCAATCTGAAGGGTAGTTCTATCAGCAGATGTAAACGCACTATACCCTAATGCAGCAGTGTTACTGGTATCAATAGGAATTTGTTTACCTGGTGTATAAGTTGAGTTTGAACCTGCTAAAGCAGTAATAGTATAGTTTTCATTTGATATTGCTTCAAACTGTTCATTCTCTGGAAGAGTAATAGATACAGAGTTTGCAGCAACTGTTTGACCATCAAAAGTTCTTCTGACAACCATTGATTCATCAGAAATACTCTTAACATAAGGTTTTGGTAATGGTTGTAGTAGAGAAGCACCTAAAGTATCAAGTAGAGTTGCTCTATATCTTACAAGATTAGTATATTCACCTGCACTAGGAGCAGCACTACCAGCACCAGGTGTTACATCAACTTCAAATTGTGCAAAATCAAAGATTGTTGATATTTGATTTGCAGTTAAAGATGTAGGATTAACTTTATCTACGTCAACAAATTTAGTACTTGAGAAAAATATTCTATCTCCTGGTCTTAAGTCTGCAGCAAAGTTAGAGTTTAAACCAGTAATCTTCTCATTACTACTTGTAGCATCATATGTGAAATTATCACCTTGAATTGCAGTAAAGTCACTAAGAACTAAATCAGCAGTAAATTCAACTGAAGTGGTAGATTCATCACGAGTAACAACTTGACGTGAATCAGAATATGCATAAGTATGAACAACTTCAACAGTATCTTTATCTAATCCATCAACAGTCAACATTTCACCAACTTGGAATTCACCTTCAACTTGATATAAGTTCATGTGATCTGCAGATGATATAGCAGATTCAATATATCCTCTAGCACCTGATGTTTTACCTACAACTAATGAACCATATGTAATGGTTTGTGCTGTTGCCATCTCAATGGCAGTAAACATCTGAACATCATAAAGGTATAATTTATATTCATCATTTGCATCACCAAACGTTGAGTTTGAATCGCTAAGAAACTCCATTGATGCACATCTTGCATATCCGATAACATTACCTGCAGCAGTACCTGCTGTTGCTGAAAATGTATCTCTTAATTCAACAGTTTGATATGCATTAGTAATTGTAGATCCTGATGTATTTGGGAATCCAAAAACATTATTGATCTTACTGTAATTACCCATATTGAATGGGATAGTTATATTCTGAGCAGCATTAGTATCTCTTGGTTTTACCAAGTCAACATATGCAGGTGCTAAGTTTTTAACTCTAAATCCTTTAACATATGCAGTACCAGGACCAAACTCTACAGCATAGAAACTTTCTGCAGCACTATTACCTTGTGCTGTAGTATCTCCTGATGCATAAACACCATTATTAAATCCATCATCAAGGTTTTCTCTAATAGTGATTTGAAAATCTTTAACAACATAATCACCAGACTCTTCATAAGTTCTAAGAGCCATGGATTTTTCTAGTTCATCATATGAACTACGATCAACAATTTTTTCTATCTTATTACCATTAATACGAAGTAATTCGATGAAGTCTTTATCTGCATCATCATCAATTAACTTCTTAATTAGATTAGTTGTTATTCTGAATCTATGAGCACCAGGAGCAGCATAATTAGATGTGCCTGCAGCGTTATCATTAAGGGATAAGTCATCTTCTGGGGTGATGATTGACTCAAGGATTTCGAGTCCGACCCTGTATTTGGGGTTGGTTGCATATTGTTCAAGAAGAATGTATTGATAAGGAACATCTACGAAGAATCCTCTAATGAAGTATACACCTTCTTGGACGTATGCTACAGATCCTCTTTGAATAGCAGATGTTGGAAGTAACTGTGCAAATGGAGATCCAACTTCAATAAGAGTGGTTCCAAATGTAATTTCAGTATCAGTAACTAACTGTTCATTGTTAGTAAAAGTTGTCTGGTCGTTACCTGTACCACCAGATTCAATGTATTTAAGGTAAAGTGTGATATATCCTTTCGTCGAAACTGTCTCTGAGATAGAGAATAATACTTTTGCTTTTACACCAGAGGTCAAACCAGTTATGATTTTACCTTCTAATTGAGTTCTATACAATTCAACGTCAGCACCTAAGAAAGATTCTTGAAGCATGATCGCATCGGTTTCTAGGTCATATCCAACTTGACCAGGAATAACCATTGCACCATCTTTAAACAGATGAGAACCTACATTCTCGATCTGATTCTGCATGACGCTTTGCATCGATGTCAGTTCTCGTGCCTGTATTGGAAAACCAGGACGGAACAGCACTCGATAAAAGTTTTTCGCTTTATCGAAATCGTCGTAGTATGGGGTGACGTTTAGATTGGTATTTTGTGCCATTAGAACTCGATTACGATTTTGATATCTTCTACCTGGTCGTTTGCACGACTAATAGATCTCCTATTATCTATGTAAACAACCTGACCGCTATTTGATTTAACTTCGGGTTTTGCATATCCAGAGTTAAATTTCATACCTAAGTCGTATTCTGTGTTGTTAATAGTTCTTGAAGAAGTATTAGGGACTGCAGGAAAGTTAACATCAGGTTGACCAGCAGCACCAGATGTTACACCATTAATAACGTTTGATCCATCAAATTCATTTTGTGTACCAGTAACTTCTGGGAAGATACCGTCTACAGAGTTTTGATAGTATTTCAAAACTTTTGTTGTTGCGTTCCAAGAAATAACACGAGCACGAGCAGTAACAGTCGTTCCACCGACAACTCTACTCTGTGTCATGATTTCATCAGGAACATAATTACCTTGGAATGTAGGTGAGAAGATAACTGCTTTAGTAGCAGAAACTGTTAAATCAGAAATTAATTCAGTAGTTCCAAATTTTAAAGGGTTAGTAATTAGACCAATACGACGATAGTCGTTATCAATCGGGAAGTCACCAGCACCTTCATCATAAGATAGTTTTGCATTGATCATAACTCGGAAAGCACCAAGTTCTACAACTGAATCTTCACCATGTCCACCTGGAGGAGGAATGATAACATCAACTTGTCCACCAGAACCAGTTCCGATACCTGCTATACTATCAACACTAATTTTACCGAATGTATATCCAGTTCCACCAGATGTAACAGTAGCAGAGATAATTTTACCACCATCTACAACAATAGAAACTCTACCACCAGTTCCATCTCCATTTATAGAGACGTTATCATAAGTTCCGTTGTTATAACCAGAACCAGCAGCATTGATTACAACAGTGTCTATTTCACCTGCAACTGCGTTCGTTTGAACAGCATCGTTAGTGAACACTGGCATATAATCATTTGAAAAGAATTTAAGAACCGATGCTACGGGGATGGTATACATGTATTTCCAACGATAACCATCACCAGTAGTAATGATTGAAGTAGAAGTACCTGTAGGTTCCACTGTAGAAGGTTTTCCATTAGGATCGCTTGGCGATGTTCCATTGTAAATTACTTTATAAACTTGATATTGAGAGTTTACAACATAAAAGTCGGAATCATATAGTTTGGTAGCACCTGAGGAAGCAGTTTTAGTTGGAGAATAGTCATGACGATACATGTCATAAGTAAATCCCAAACCACCAGTAGTTTGTTCTGGAGAAACCCAGTCAATTCTACGACAAACTTGAACAGTATCAGAAGCTAGGACTCTCTTCATGGATACCATATCATCATATGAATCAGCAAACTCTGAGAATGAATCAACTGCCTGTGGAGGCGAGTTTTCATTATCCCATGATTGTGGTCTACCAATAAAAAGGTAGAGCCTATCCCTCGACGTGCCTGCTGCATCATCACTTTGAGATGCTACAGGACCTTCGAGTGCTTTAATGAATTTTTTCGCTGAAAAAATCCTAAATTGATCAGTTAATAGAGCTGCCATGTCCTAAGGTGTTTGTTCCTCTTGTTTATTTATAGTGCTTACGAGCGAAGGATTGTTTGATATTCAATTCGTTTTATTCTATAACGTGCACCACCGTTACCAATTAGGTCTTCGCCACCTAAAATTGCTTGTGCAACAGCACCACTACCAGTAGTGTCGCCAGTCGCATTTGTGAATGTCACGGTAGGGTGTATGTTGTATGTCCCGTCAACTGTCTGAGGGATACCATATCCACCATTAACAACACTGATAGATGCTACTTGGTCACCTGCTGCTGTCATGACAGCAGTTGCAGTTGATTGTATATCACCAGTATTTTCAATAGTTATAGTTGGAGGTGCGGTATAGTTCGTTCCTGGTGCTTGAACGTAGTAATCAACAATAGTTCCCTTAGATGAGAATTCATATAAGAATCCACCTATTCCAACATTAATATTAGTTGTGTTATAAGGAACAATATTATTTACAACTAATAATGAAGTTGATGGATCCCAAGAAACAACCGTCCCTTGAACAGATGACACAGATCCAGTTACAACGTCATTAACACTGTAGTTTTGTCCGTTTCCATTATTAGCATCTAGATATATGTTTAAAATACCATTATGCTCAACACCATCTGCTAAAGTACCTGCTGCTGTGATACTAGCATACTTGAATGGTATAGTAGCATCTTTTATGTTATCACCAACTTGGAATAGGGTTGTGTTAGTTCCACCCTGAGTTTCTTCAATACCATATAATGAATTATATAGTCCACCATCTAAACTAATTTGATTAGCATATTCGGTAGAAGTATTTACCAAATCAGGAATGCCATCACCAGCACCAGCATTTTCAGCAATATCTTGAAACTTTCTATTATTGAAAGTGGAGATTGGGTCTGTTAATAATGTAATAGTATCTCCATTTGAAACCAAAACAATATGAGGTTCTTTTCCAGATGGAGCACTTGCAGCAGTACCTGCATCAAATTGAACGATAGCATCTAAAGTAGATGGAATACCACCATCAATAAATGCTAATTCGTCAACTTCAAATGTAACTAGAAGTTCTCTAGTATTAGGATTCCAGTCATATACCTTTGCAACTTTGTTATTTGCATTTTCAACTCTACGAATAACTCTATCACCAACATTAAATTTATATGTTGATACACCTTGCTGATCATTCTGAGAAGTATCAAGAATAACTCTTTGATCATAATTAAAGTTTACACCTCTGGTTAATCCAGTAAATCTACCTTCACTTTTACCAGTATATGATACTGTTTCTGTATCAATAATTAGATTACCAGAACCAGGAAAACCATCTGTGGAATCAACATATACAGTTGTTTCAGAAGCAGTTAAGTTTTTAACTAGACCAGTAAGATATATCTGTTCAGAGTTATTTGCTTGTCTAGCATCTGTCTTACGTTTTAAGTTTACAAGTTTTGTAAAGATAATATTTGGAGGATTTACATATCCAGAACCAGGATCTGTTACTGTAATACCAGTTATTTGTCCTTGACTAATTTGTGCAGTTGCTTTTGCACCAATTCCACCACCACCTGTAATTAAAACAAATGGAGGTTCTTGATAGAATTCACCTGGATTTGCAACATTAATAGATGTAACTTTACCTAAAACATCAATTTCTGCAGCACCTTGAGCACCAGTACCTCCACCACCACCTTCAAATATAAGAGTTGGAGGAGTTGCATAAGATCTACCCGAATTAAGAAGCGATAAACCAGTAACAGTTTGAACAACAGGAGTTCCTAAAGCACCAGTTCCTTCTCCACCAAGTATTTTTGCTTTTGCAGGACCAAAGTAATTATCACCTTTCTTTGTCATCTTGATATATGAAACACTACCATTAGAAGCAAGAACTACATCACCCTCTGCAATAGTTGGGAATGTAGATGCTTGAGTAGGTAATAAATCTCCTTCATCAACAGGAGTGCTATACATTTTAGGACCGATAGCATATGGATATACAGGATTACCACTACTATCTTCAGTCATAAAGTAAGCATAAGTTCCATTTGGATACTCTGGAGTAGGAGCAAATTTACCGTTATATTCATCTAAAGTTCCTACAGATGAATCGTAAATATAATCACTTGTTAAATCACCGATTAAATATCCTTCATTAACAGTTCTAATCCAAAGACCAGAAGTTGAATATCCAAACAGATACAAAATACGGGGAGAATTTACAGGAATTGTAAATCTTATTTCACGACTGGTTGCTCCTTGGAATGCAGAAAGATAAGCTTGATATGTTACTTCAGATCCATTAATAAAATATTGAATCCCTTGACCTGCATAAAGATATGTTGTGTTTCCTATTTCAGAAGCACCTACACTATGCCAACCATCTTGAGTTTCTGAAATAAACAAACCATTAAAAGCAGATGCTGAGTTACTAGCATCATTTTGATTAAAGATATATTGTTTTCCTCTATCTAAATCTAAAAATGCAGGTCTACTACCATCAAAATAAAATTGTCCATTTGAAATAGTAACTGCGTATGTAACAGTTCCTGTAGTAGTTACAGGTTGTCTAGCACCTTGAATTTCTGCAGTAACTCTAGTTCTATAACTAGATACTTCTCTAGCAACTGCACCACTAGAATTATATCCATAAGGTCCGTAAATTGGATATCCATCATATGACATACCCAAAATTTTTGAATGACCATCAACATGTCTTGAACGATCTATAGTTGATGCATCACCAGGTTGATAGTAATTTTCAACGTAATATGTATTTTGATTACCAGTTCTCGGAGATGATACCGTTTTTATCATGTAAGATTCATCACCAGCATATCCACCCATATACCTGTGATTAGCACAATGAATGTAAACTTTGTTTACCTCATCGGTATTCATTATGAATATTGGTTGATATATGTTTTCGTAATCTGCAGATATTGCTGCAGAAGAACCAGTACTATTATAATAAAGAGTTCCACCATTTAAAGTTCCATCAGGAGTTGTGCTGAATCTGATAGAATGATTACCACTTTGATTACTAGAATCTGACTGATCAAAAATAATTAATTGATTTGCTTGAACTTTTATATCTTCGGGTGCAAAGTAAAAAGTACCTGGTGCGAAAGGACCAAACTTGTTTGCACTAGGACCAAATTCTATGTAATAAGGATTAACTGTAATTGGAGTTCCACTTACTTTGAATGTAAATCCATTTGCACCAATACATAAATCATTTTCTAAAAACGGATCACCAGTAAGATCACGAAGATATATTCTTGTAACTGTTCCACCAGAATCTTTTACAACTTTTGTTACTTCACCTTTTGCAGTTCCACCTATCTCATCAACAACTCTACCAACTTCAACAAATCCTAAAGTTTCATCTACATTAGTAACATTTAACATTATGTTACCAGTTTCTACTTTAATAGTCCAAGTAAATACTTCTAAATCACCATTTTCAAATACACCATTTGTAAGTGCAAATTCATCAACAACTTTACTTGAATGATAATAGTAAGTATTATTATCCAATACAGCATCATATACATTTGATGATTTTACATAATCATATTTTACAGTATCAATAGGTAAATTTACATCTGCATTACCTACAGTTCCCCAATCTGGTGTATGTAATAAACCACCATTTGCCAAAATACCATTTACTGTATTTGGTCTGAATACTCTTGTAGTAGGATTTGGAACATCTTTACCACCACGGTAGATATATGCTTGATTGAACGTTCTATCAACAATGTCACCAGACCCACCTGGTTGCCTCTCAGAGAGGTATAACTGAGATGGTTTAGGGTGATTATCGGATGTTATTGTTAATCTATCAACTTTCTGTCCATTACTATCTGTAGCAAAGACTCCTGATGTAGGAGAATTTGGATGACCTTGCCAAACTCTATTAATATCAAATGAAGTTATAACGCCTGGTGTATCTTGCTCTGGAGTAATTTGAAGTCTTAAAGGATCATATCCTCTACCTCTTTCTAATACACGAACGTGTGTAATTCTACCAGAGTCTGTGTCAATAATTGGATATAAAATTGCCTCTACGTCTGGAGTTCCACATCCATCCACGGTAAGTCTAGGAGGATCAGTAGGATCGTAAGATGATCCTCCATTGATAACCTCCACTGCTCGAACACCAAACAATTCGTCAAAAATTGGTTTGATCTCTGCACCAGAACCAGGAACTGTTCTTGCCATTTAATCTTAACTTACTACGTTGATTGTTCCTTGCATTGAAGCATGGATTGTACATTGATAATAAAGTGTAGTTGGAGAATCCAAAGGAACTGTCCAATACAAGATAGAAGATCCACTACCACTTTGACCAGCAGTATATGGAGTTCCAGTCAAACCTTGTGTGCTTTGAATTCTAAAGGGGTGTGCACCACCAACAGAGTTATCAAAAGCATATGTAAACCCTCTATAAACATAAAGAGTTGGATCATTGACTGTTCCTGAGAAACCAGGACCAGAGAAAGTATAATCAGAAGATCCATTAGCACCTACTTCCCACCAAGTCATTGGACTTCTGCTTACTGACCAACTAGAACCATTCCAATAAATTGAATCACCTTGAACAACGCCTGCTACGTTTGTATCAGTCAAAGCAGCAAATGTTGTAGAAAGAGATCCTGAGAAGTTAACCGTAAGAGTATCACCCGAAACCGCAGTGGTTATATTACTTCCACCAGCGATTGTCAATGTATCTGCTGTAGCATTAGCAGTTGTTGATCCACTGTCACCAGCTACAGTTGCAAATAAGTTTTGTGTTGCTCCTCCACCTGCACCCTCATCATCAGCTGGTGCCCAGTTACTTCCATTCCACTTTAATATTTGGTTTGTTGTAGGTGCAGCAGTAGTTGTATCTACATCAGCTAACTTATCAATACTTGAATATTGAGTTATTATCTGTGCTCTTGTATCACCAACACCACCAGCTGTTATGTTGATGTTAACATATGGATTATCATCACCATCAACAGTAAAAAAGTATCCAGTGTAAGTTGCAGCAGCTGGTGCATTTCCTAACGCTGAATATTCATTTTTATATTTAATTGATGTAGGAAAGTCTATAGTTCCTGTTGCACCATCAAATGTTGATGTAACACTACCAGCTGTCAGGAGAACATCTCCAGTTCCGTTTGGTGCTACAGTAATATTTCCATTTGAAGATGAAATAATTGAGTTACCAGAAACATCTAAGGCAGATGTTAAGGTAGTATAATCTGAAGGTAAAAATGTAGATCCATTGTACCTTAAGATCTGTCCCGTTGCAGGGTTAGTGGTATCAACGGATAATGTTGATCCATTCCCCAAAGCGGTATATATTTCGTTAAAATTATCGTTAATCTTATCACCGCCAACTCTAAGAGTATCACCTGTATTATCATTAGCTGCGGATCCAAGACCTAGAGTTTGTTTAGCCATTGGTAAAAGATTTTTAGTTATTTATGGGGTTTCGGGGTCTACTAACTCTTCACCGTATTGTGAAAGGTCAGGAGCTGTCCAATCATCAGGAACTGATGTTGCAACACCGACAGATGGATTTTGATATCCACTTCCTGTTGCACTTATTTCAACTGCAGCAACACCGACTAATGCCTTAATGTTGCCTTCAAATCCACTGATAGAGTCAATTCTAACAGTAGGTCTAGAAGTATATCCAGAACCACCAGATGTGATCTGAACTTTATCAATTTGACCAGTAGTTAATACTGCGGTTCCTTGTCCTTTGTTTCCAAATACAGAACCAAGATAATCAAATGTAATTAGAGAGTTAGAAGATTCAATAACAGCAACTTCTCTATCTAATGTCTCACCTTGTATATCAATAAAGTCACCAGGTTCAACTGGAGGAACAACTTCAGCAGCATCAACGTCTGCTTCAGATCCAACGTAGGAGAACGCAACAAATGTAGATCCAAATCTAGGTATCTCAGAGAAGATAATTCTAGAACCAACAATTTCAAAACCAACGCCTGGTTCCTGTAGAACACCATTGAGTGATACAATGATATTGTTCTCAGGTCTAATTGTTGTAGACTGAACACCATCAGTAAGAGTCAATGAGTAGAATACATCATCACGTTTCAAGTTGAATGATTGACGTAATGAATCAAACTCGAATGATATATCATCTAACTGTCTTAACTTACCAATATAGAATCCTGAGAAACCTGCTCCAAGATCAGGTGCTTCTGTAAATGCTATTTCATCAGAGAATGCTGTAAACGCAAATGTAGCACCAGGAGGTTGTAGCACACCATTAATAAAGATGAGCATGTGACCTGCAGGATCTGGGAAGTACGGAGTTCCGTTTGCAGTTGTAAGTTTAAAGTTAGTTTGAGTTCCATCAAAACCTCTGAAGGAACGTTTAACTCTTGCTTTAAGATTGACTAAAGTATTAATAGATGCCTTATAATTATCAGGACCGATAATACCATCTCTACTACTAAATGTTCCTTTAATTTCAGCAAGATAAAGTCTCTTATTGATACCTACAGTTTCAATATCTTGAATGATACCACTTGCAGCACCAGCAACTTGAACAACAGTTGAAACTTGTGCATAACCGATAGGATTGAATGGATCATTAGCAGCACCATAAGCACCAACAAATTGACCGATTGTGAAATCAGCACCTACAACTTGCTTATAGTAGATGTAATTATTATCAAGATCAACTTCAGTAATGTAACCATAAACATTAGCGTTCTGGAAATTAGAATCAACTCTATGAATCTTATCTCCAACTTGGAATGTGTTAACACCACCTTGAATTGAAATACCAATTCTAGTATGACCAGCAGAGTTAATTCTATCACCAACTGAAACATCTAGTCCGTCATACTTAACAACTTCTGTGAATATTTCAGAAGCACTTGGGAATAGAGTAGCAGTGGTTTCAAAGGTTCCAGTGAATGTCTCAGTATCAATAGTTAATCTACCACCAGTATTTCTAAGAACAGCACCTGACTGAACTAAGAATCCTGTAGGAGATGCTGTGACACCTGATGTATAACCCTTGAATATAATATCATTAGTAAATGTTCCTTGAACTTTATTAATTTGAATTCTATTTTCAATAGCACTGATTTGTGCAGAAGTACTGTTAGCAGCACCAACCATTATATCTGTAATACCCCAAACTCCACCAGTTACTTGAACATCAAGATACTTATAGTTTGAATCCTGATGGAATCCGTAAACAACACCAGTAATTGAAGTATCACCTTGTTTTGCTAATGTCTCACCCATTGTGAAAGGACCATTAGTGATGTCACCATCAATTCTCATTCTCTTAAATATCTGAACAATCTTACCTTCATTTAAGGTTAATTTTTCTACTTCAGCATAATTATCACTTTGAGTTCCATAGAAGTAATCTGTATTATTCAATCCACCAGAAATACCTGTTGGAATTGTTCGAGTTCCATATGTCGGAGTAGGAACTGTAATACCATTAAGTGTTGAAAGATTTGTATAGTAAGAATCTTGTAAGAACTGATTACGGATAATATCAAAATTATTTCTAATAACTCTCTTAACAGAACTTAAATTATAAGTTGCTGCTGCAGTAGCATCATAATATGCAAAGAAACCTGCATTTGTAGAAGGAGATGTAAGAGTTCCAGAAAGAGCACTAAACATAAACTCCTCAAGTCTATCTAATGTGAAGTTCTTAATGTTAAACTCATTGTCAGAGTAGAATAGTTCTCCAGATTGAGCAGTGTAAGGATCTAATGCACCTTTATTAAGTTTATAACCCCATGCATATAACCCACTAGAAGCATCACCTGTATATGATGAAGAACCATCAATAAATATCTGATTTCTAATTTCTGAGAAACCAAAGGAGAATGTAATTGTAATAAATGCTCTGAACCAACCATCACCATAAGGGATCACACCAGAAGCATCTACAGTAATACCACCTTGAGGTTGGAATATATTTCCACCTGCACCTGTAAGAAGATTAATATCAAAGAATGCTTGCTGTTTATTAGATGTTCCTTCATCCAATGAAATCATAACTCTTGCATTATCACCATAAGTTCCATTCTGTTTTAAGAATACAGAGAATGTAAATTGCTGATCTTCAGCAGTACCTACGTTACCAGTATCAAATGTTTCTGATCCAGAGTCAAATGTAACTGATCCACTATCAAAGGTTTCAAATGCACTGATCGCATAGTTTTTATAAACAAAGTGTTGACCTGCAACTGCTGTAGGAACTAGAGAATCAGCAGTTAAAGTTCCATCAGGACCATTTGCTTGATCTACAGTTGTTGTTACTAAGTTGTTAACCCAACCTGCTGCAGCAAAGTTTTCTGGATATGGGAATAAGTTAGCAGTAGAAACTTGTCCTTGAACATTTGAAGTAATCTGTCTAGCACTATCAATTACCTCAATGTTAGTTACATTATTATACCAGTCAAATACAGTTCCTACACCACCAGAAGCAACTGTTCCAGAACCTGCGTTAGTACCAGCTATTGTATCGCCAGCAAGGAATGCACTGCCATTAAATGAACTAACATAAAGTTTGGAGAACTCTACATCCCATTCGAGAATTGTTGCTCTTCCACCACCACTTGAAACAGCAGTTTCACCAACAACATAATTTCCTGTCACACTTGTTAAAGTAATTTCATAAGCACTTTGCTTATCGGTCACATCAGTTGTAACAAAATCATGAATGACATTGTTGATCATTTCATCAACAAAAGTATTATATTGCCATGAACCAGTTCCAAACTGAGTAGTAACAATATTAGTTAACTCATTCTTATAGTAATTTAAGTTGTAAAGAATATTTTTACTTGCATTTCTAGCAACTAATTTGCCAGGTGAGAATATGTTTATAGCAATATCAAATAACTCACGCATTCTCCAAATAACTTGATTAATATTAGTTGGAGTAATTGAATCTCTAAATGCTTCTTGATCGGTATAGACAGCAGCGTATTGTGAACCTGTTACAGAATTACCTTTTGTATAAAGTAAATTACCTATTGCTTTTTCAGCAAGTAGTTTTACTCTTTCAAGAGAATATATCCAAGAAGTTAATTCTTCGTTAACTGTTAATACTACGTTGTTTGTATCTAAGAATGTCTGTGCTGCTAGGATAGTAGAATTGCTACCACCAGTTTGTAAATCAGATATTACACCAATCATAATATCTTCAAGACTCTGACGACGTGCTGCTAGATTACTTCCATAATTAAATGCTTGGAATGGAGTTCCATTTAGATCATATGTAAAGAATGCTTGAGTTAAAGAAGTTGCTTCTTCTCTGATGTACTCACGGTTGAAATAGAATCTATCTCCACCAGTGTTAAAGTCCAATCCAGTAGGAGCAATTATATCATTGATAGTTGTAACTAAAGTATCAATCGCTGCCTTAACATTTGCACATTGACCTACAGTGCTGATTCCATTTGTAGTTGCACTTACAAATGTATGAGCGTATTGATCTGATGCAGAAGATACACCAACATTAAATGTAATAGTTGTTGCTGTCTTTGCAAGAATTGGTAAGTTAGCACCTGATGCAGGATCAGTTGATCTTGGATATGAATGGTTTGAACCATTACCATCTTGTGTGCAAGTGAACGTTAGAGAGTTATCTGCGATATTAATTAATTCACCAACATTAAGTGTATGAGATCCAATAGTTGCTACAATAAGACCAGTTGCAGGATCATATGTTGCTCCTGTTGCTGTAAACTGTTGAACAGCATCATCTGTAATACCCCAATCTCCGACAATTAAATTATCTGTATTATCTGCAGTTAGATCACCTGTAATTGCTTGTTTTGCATAGAAAGCTAAACGTTCGTGTGCATAAACAGATTGCCAAACTTGTAATCTAATATGTTGTAATTCACCTTTATTGTCAACGTAGAACTTAGCAGCAGTAGTTGTTTCTAAGTTTCCACCTTGTTCAACATCAGTTGCAAGACCATCTAATATAAGACCTAAGTCAGTCTTACAACGTAGAGTTCCATCAGTACTAGCACCACTCTGGTTTCTTGGCATATCCTGTGCTAATGCAGGATATCTTGTAAGCATATCATATGCTGCTTTATCTACAATCGCACCACGATTTAAACGTATAAGACTTGCAGCATCTCTATATCTTCCTCTTGCATCAGTATCAACTTGATTGGTATAAATCTCATCATCACCAGCACTATGATAATCAACAGTAAATGGAGTTTCAAGATAAGCATCAACAGTTGCACCAAGATATTCATATGCAGGTGAAACTTTAGTAACACTAGCAAGATGATCTACAGGAGTTGATGCAGATGCCTGAGTTATTGTATCTGTAAGAATATCAATTAAATTACCAATAGTTGTAAATACATCTGCACAATCTGCAGTCGAGTAATCAAGTTCGGTGACTGCATTTGTTAGAGCAGAAACAAATGAATGTGTATACTGATCATTTACACCAGATGCACCTACGTTAACTGTGATTGATGTGTTTGCAACAACAGCAGTGACAGCTAGGACTGCATTTTCTGCAGGATCACCAACACGAGGATATGAATGTTGACTTTCATTTCCATCCTTAGTGCATGTAAATGTTACACCACCAGTTGCGATCTTAACTCTACTTGAAGTTGTTAGAGAATGAGTTCCGATAGTTAGAACTAAATCACCAGTTGCAGCGTTGTAAGTAGCATTAGTAGGAGTAAATGATGTTAGAGATGCAGTTGTAGAATCGGTGATTCTTGCATCAGTTGTTTGAGTTAATCCATGATCACCTTGAATTGTCCAAAGAGTATTTGTGATAATATACTGAAGCATATCATCAACTTTCTCATAAGCAAATAATGTTTCTTTGACTGCAGGTTCAATCTGTGCAATTTGAACTGGATTAGTTGTTCTATCGACATAGTAAGATGCAGCATCCCAAATATGATTATTAGAACCATTACGAAGATCTTGAACGATTGCATTCAGTGTATCGCGAATATCATCTTCACAATTAAGAGGTGTGTCAGATATAACACTGTTAGCAACAGCAGATACAAATGTATGGACATAATTTCCTCCAGTAACAACTGCGTTTGCTGCAGCAGAAACAAATGTATGAGCATATTGATCTGCCTGTGCAGAAACTCCAACGTTGATAGTTACAGTTCCAGTTTGTTTAATTAAAGCACCAGCAGTTGCAGATACAAATGAGTGAGTAGAAGTATCACTAGATGTTCCAATATCGATTGTAAATGTATCACTATCAACTACAGTTACCTCAACCCATTCTCCTCTAATAGGATCAGTCTGTCTTGGATATGTGTGATTTGTAGCATTACTGTCATAAGCACATGTAAATGTTAGCGAATTATCTGCAATTTGAATTCTATTACCAGTAGATAATCCATGAGCACCAGAAGTATTAACTGTTAGAACACCTGATGTAGGAACATATGATGCACTACTAATATCTTGTGTAGTTGTACCGACTGCAGTCACATCTAGAGCAGTGTTGTATGCAGGATCAGGAGATCCATCGCCTGCAGTTGCACGAGGATATGTTTTCTGTGCACTATTACCATCTTGTGTGCAAGTAAATGTGAATGAATCTGCAGTCAGTCTAATTTGTGTTCCAACATTGATTGTATGATTAGCAATCGTCATTACGAACGCACCAGTTGCAGGATCGTAAGTTGCATTAGTTGGTTGGAAATTAACTAAAGGTGAAGGTCCGACGTTAACAGTTATATTAGTTGTTGTAGAAGATATAATTGGAAGAGCAACTTGCTTAGATGCAGGATCAGTTGCACGAGGATATGTTTTATTAGAAGTATTGCCATCCATTTCACAAGTAAATGTTAATGCATTATCTAAAATCTTAATTCTATCTTTTTGGATAGTAATTGCATTTGTAATCGCAGAAGAGAATGTATGAGCATATTGTTGACCAGCTTGAGATGCACCAACATTTACTTCAAATGTATTTTGAGTAACATTAGAAACTGTCAACCACTTACCAGCTGCTGGATCTGTGGAACGAGGATATGCATGAATCGAACCATTACCATCTTGTGTGCAAGTGAATGAAATACCACCAACTTTTATATTAACTTTTTGTCCATTCTTAACGATGTGATCATAAGAAGTAATTACCATCGCACCAGTTGCAGCATTATATGTTGCAGTTACAGGAGTAATTTGACCACCATTAGTAAATGTATTATTAGCAACTGTTAATGATAATTCACCACTTGCAGCATTATATGTCGCATCAGTTGGTGTAAAACGAGTTCCAAGAATAACAAGTTCTGGATATCTCTGCTTCATTTGATATACAACTTCTTTCTTGATGAAGTCTGAGTTATTTGCAATTAGATTTGCAGCATCATAATATCTGTGAGATTTATTAGCAAAACCTGCAGGAGTTCCAGTTAATCTTGAGGTTTCAAGTAAAGCATCATTACTAAACTCTTCACCAAATGTAAACGATTCTCCACCAGACCAATCATCAGTATAAGTTGCTTGATCTACACCTTCAAAGTGGAATAGTAATTTTGTATCATTATCACCTTGGAATATACCGTTTCTAGGTGTAAATGGAGCAGTTGGATAACGATCAACTACAGATATTCTTACCTCGTCAATATGACCTGCAATTCCATTTGCATTAGCATAATCAGCACCAACTCTAAATGGTTTTGCTGCATAGTTACTACTATCAGTTCCAGTACCTGCAGCAACTCCACCAATGAATATTGTTGCTGTAGTTCCAGTCCTCTTGATTGCAATATGATACCATACATCATTATTCAATACTGTAGAACCTGATGTTACTAAGTCTGAATTATTAACATTATAACGAACTTGACCAGCTTGTAAGTATAAACGAGCAGCTACTTCATTAGCAGTAGATGCTCTCATATCAAATATAGTTTTAGTTCCTTCAAGGGAAGATTCTGAAGGTTTGATCCAACATTCAAGTGTATATGCACCAGTTCCAAATGCAAATTCAGCAGAACTAGGAACTGTTATATAATCTGATGTTGATGATGCAGCACCAACGTTAACTGTAATAGTTGTTCCAGTTACAGCTGTAATTGATAAGTTTGCACCAGATGCAGGATCAGTTGCACGAGGATATGCATGAGTCGTTGTGTTATTATCTGCTGTGCATGTAAATACGATTCCATTATCAGCAATCGTTATCGTATTACTTGTAGTCAATCCATGAGTTCCTATGGTAATTACCATGACTCCAGTATTAGGATTATATGTGGTTCCACTCTGAGCAGTGAAACTTCCTGATGCACCTCCACCAGCTGTAATAGCATCAGTAACACCACTTGAGAATGTGTGAGTTGTTTTTGCCTTACCTACTAAAAGAGATGATATACCAAACTTTTTAGTAGATCTATCAATCTGTGCAGAGTTAGTGAAAGTTGCTGTATGATAATCTTGACCAGTAGATTGAGATCTACCTATCTTACCAATATAAACAGTTTTTCTTGCTTGGTTATATCCAACAACTTCTGCTTTAGTATCAGTGGTTCTAATTACTTGACCTGCTTGGAAGAAACCTGCACCAACTGGATTTGTAAATGAAAGTTTTCTTACAAATGAATCCTCTAATAAAAACTCACCAGAATTGTTTCCATATTCTAGTTTGTAATTACGAACATATTCACCATCTGTAAACGTTCCAGATTCATTATCATAAGGAATTATATTTGTGCTTACAATTTCATTAGCAGGGAATTTAGAATCAAATGCTGTAGAATTATCTGTAAAATCAACAATATTAATTTGTGATTCTGATATATTATCTAAAACAACGTTAGGATATGTTTGTGATGTAATTCTGTTGAATAATAGTCCAGAGAATGAAGATCCATCAGATATATTAACCTGTCCAATAAATTCGTTAGTTGTAGGATCTTGATATGCTGCAGTTGCAGTAACACGAGCAACTACACGAGACTGAGCACCTATAATTACTTCATTTAATTGAATATCATATAGACCTGGTGTAGACTGATAAGTACCAGCAGTCTTACTTAATGTAAGATTATTTGTAACGTTAATTTCTGTTCCATACACAGGAAGATCTTCAAGATGAGAGATCGCAGTAGTTCCTAACTGTCCTCTAGTAACAGTTATAGTATGGAAATTATTACTCTCGGTAACATTAGTGCAAGTAACAATTTCAGAACCGAATTGATAGTTTTTAGTAGCAACAAATGTACCTGTAGGAGGTGCTGCTTCAGCATTTTGACTACCAACAGCAATAACATCAATCGTTTGTGTAGAAGGACCAATACTATAACGAAGTTGTCCTAAAGGTGTTTCTTGTCCCTTATCAAGGTTGATTGCTTCAACTTTAGCATTATCACCTTGGAAGTTAGTAACATTCTCACCAAATACAAATAATCCTAAGTTAGTAATAGGTGTAATAGTTCCTAAGTTAGCATTAAATCCAGTAGCACTTACGTTGACTAATTCACCTGCAACGAATGTTCCTTGAGTTACAAATCCTTCAATATTATTACCAACAACTAAAGTAACAGTCATTCTTGCTGCAGATTGAGATCCTACAACTTCATTACCAACATTAGGGAAGATACCACTAATATTTGTGAATGTGAATGTTGATTGAGGAATATTTTGAATCTGAATATTTACATATTTGACACTAGCAGGTGGTTGTGGTGGTTCTGCAAATACAATAGAATCACCTTGAAGTTCAAAAGATACATCTGGAGTTTGAACAACACCGTTGATAATAATTAATAACTGATTAGCATTAGCAACAATATTATCACCAAGAATTGTTAGTGGGAATTGAGTTCTAATACCATCAAATAGATTAGAAATATCATCCAATCTTTGAACAACAGAAGTTAGAATATTTTCAGAAGATGTTAATCGTTTTTGTCTGAATAGTACTTCTGTATTATTAAACTCAGAGTAAATTGGTTCAACAAGAGAGAAGTTTTGAATATTAGGAACTATTGCTTCTTGTGCTAATTCAACAGATTTAGTTAATTGGAAATCTGTTTCTTTATTAGGAACAAATCCATAATCAGATAGATTTAATTCACCAAATACTTTGAACGATGCAGGATGAACGTTCTTGATAAGAATCTCTTTCCACTCATCAATAGATACAGCAGATTTAATTGCATAAGAAAAGTCTTGATAATAGTAACTATCTTGTATTTTCTGAATGATCTCAGATGGTTTTCCAATATCATCAATAAATTGTCCAGTTGTTTGAGTAATAGAACCAATCTCAAGAACACCTTTAGCGATGTTTAGATCACTAATAATACCAGAAGATTTAGAAATAACACCAGTTAATTTTTGACCTTCAATAAAGTTTCCTGTGTAGTCAACAACTTTAAGAACTCTAGGTCCAACTTGCCATCCACTATTTGTAGAAACATAACCTTGTGCAGTGGCAGTTTCAAAACTTTCACCTTGATATACAAGTTCTCCTTCTAAGAAGGTAGATGTAACAACGTTTGCAGTAGCACCACCACCAAATGATTCAGTTAATACCTGTTGACGACCAGTACCAGCATTCACGAAGGTAATAGCATCACCTAATGCAGCGTTTGCTGCAGTGATTGCAAGTTTTAACTGATCATTCTCAAGAGAATTACCAGCACCTGCAATAGCATAATATGTGTTAGTAGAGTTCAAACGACCAATAGCACCAGATGCTAATGGGAACTCAGTTCCTTCTCCAGTATCAACAACATTCAAATTGACAGCAGCACCGTTTGGAATACCATGTGGGAAAGCGAACTGTAGTAATCCTAAGTCAACGTTAACAACATAGTTGAATGAAGATCTTAAATTAATTGTTGGAGTTGAAGAATATCCAGAACCAGGATCTTTAACAACAATTTGATCTAAACGACCGTTTTTAATTGTTGCTTCTGCAGTCGCACCAGAACCTCCACCACCAGTTATAACAACAGTTGGAGGTTGAGAGTATCCAGAACCAGGATCAGTTACAGTAATACTTTCTAGTATACTTGTAGAAGTTAACTGTGCGTTGATTGGGAATGTAATCTCAGGACGTAAAGTATAGTCATGTGGATAATCATAACCAAAGTTATTATTCTTAAGTTTCTTAATCTTACCAACTTTATCACCCTTAGTGAAGATTGATGCTCCAGATCCAAATGGAGGTATAACAACAACCAATTCAGCACCAGATCCAGTTAGTCCAGATCCAAGAATACCAGATATTGATTCAATATCAATACTTGCAGTAGTATATCCTTTACCTGGTGATGTAACTAAAACTGATTGAATTTGACCAGGAATTGATACACCTTCAGAATCAGTTCCATCTGCAACTGTAATTTGAACAAATCCACCTTCACCATCACCTGCAATAGGAACACTATTATAAGTTCCTACAGCATATTCTGTACCTGGTGCATTGATTTGAACTCTTTCAATTTGTCTTGTAGATTGAATACCAGTTACAACAGGTAATCTAGTATAGAAACCGCCAGGATTAACAATACGAACTCCACCAATAGATCCAACTGCTCTTACAGAACTTGTTGTATATGATGCTTGTGCTACTGTAGCAGAACCTTCTGGTTCATTTTCTAATGGGAATCTTATAACATCTGCACCACGAGTAATTGTTGCACCACTAATTCCTTGAATAGTAAATGTTCCAAGATAAGGAGAATCAGTTACATCTAAGTAACTACCAGTAGTAATTGGTGAATTATCACCAGTTCTTGAAGGATCAAAGTAATATGAAATATTAGTAACTACATTTCTATCTACTTTTAGTTTTACTGTAGGTGTAGGAACACCTTGACCAGTTATACCAGGAGTTCCAACTCTTTCGATAGAGTTGAATGAATATTCCAGTTTATTGAGATTATCTTTAGAGAATGATAAGTTTCCACCTGCAAGTGAAGAATGACTGACATCAAAAAGGTATTGATGACCATAATACATTTTTAAGACAGGTGATTTAACAAATACACTTACAGCAGATGCACTTGTAGCTGGTGAAGTTAATGCTGCAGATGGTAATTTATATGTAAATTCTAACGGACTTACGATTGTGTTTACAGCAAATGCACCATCATATTCATCGTATGTAACACCACCAGATTCTTGAGATGGATTACCATCAACAAATATCATTTCTCCTACAGAAAGATAATGACGAGTTCCTGTAATTACATAAACTAAATCGCTATTTGCAACTGCAGTTACTTGTAATGTCTTAGATAGATTTGCTACAAGAGTAATCTTTAAAACACCAGTTAGATTAGTAATTTGTGCGGTTGTATATGTTGTGTTAAAACTTATATCTCCAGAGTTGATATTAATAACAGATCCAACAATATATGAAGATGATCCAGATACTTCGTCAATTCTAACAGAGTAATCATCATCAGAATATGGTTTGAACTTAGCAAGTTCGTCTAAGTTATTAGAACCACCCTCAGGATGATTGTAACTGTTTAGATCTATATCAAATGTACCAGGTGTTGTATTATTAATTTGTGGGAAACTAAATCCTTTAATTTCATTAACATCAGCTGGTATAGGTCCGACAATACCATATGTGCTTTGCTCACTAAACTGTGCTGTAGAAAGAAGTCCAAGGTTTAAATCATTTGACCAAGCATTATTGTTTACAGCAAGATATACCTTATTATTAACAGTATCAGTAGAAATAATGTAACCACTATTAACGAAACTAGAACCATTATTCAATACAAGTTTACTACCAACAGTAAATGTAAATGATTGGTTAATAGTTAATTCTTGAACATTATCAATCTTAATAGTTGGTGAAACTTTGAAGTAATATTTGTCTTTTACCGTTGCAGTAGCAATAAGTTTTTGAGAACCTGGTGAAGGAATGGTTGCTGTTCTTGATCCCCAAACATCTTGTTTATATGTTAATGGTTCAGTATCTTGTCCTAATGCTATTGTTGCATCATCAAAGTCTAAGTTTTGGAAACCTGCTTCAGCAAATACCATACCTGCAGTGGTCATTGTAAGTGCAGATCCTGTTACAGGAGTTACTGCAGTTCTTGCAAATCCAACAGATGTATTTGTTTGTGCTGCTGTAGTTCCAAGTCTTGCTGCTGCAGCATCTTTATCAACTTTAAGACCAAAACCATTATGAACAACATAATCATATTTGTTTTGATTAGTTGTAAACCATGCAGTATCAGTCCAACTGTATGCAAGGGCAAATGCACCAGTTGTAGGATATGCAGTTACATCAGAAGGAACAGTTGGGGTAACTGCTCTATTTCTCAATCTTACGTTATCAACAAAGAATGTTCCTTGCTCATTTGAACGGAAGTTGCCAGCAACACCACTTCTACCAGGAATCTGACCAATATAAAGATCTTTACTACCTAACGATGTGCTAGTAACACTTCCTGTAAATACTTGTAAACCATTGACATAACCAGTGTATTGATTACCTTCTTTCTTTAATCCTATAAACTGCCATGTATTATCAGCAAACATATTAGTCAATGTAGACTGTAATGCAGAACCTGCAGAGTTAAGGGCAGTTGAACTATTTGTAACAACTAATTCTAATCTTCCACTACTTACATCATAATATAACCAGAGACCACCAGTTGCTACAGAAGCATCACCAATAGCAAGTAAGGAGTGTTGGGTTTGAGATAAAGATGTTGCTGTAGAATCTTTATAAACCATCATCTCAAATGTCCAATCATCTGCTAACTTAGTACCAAGTTGAGCAGAAGTAATTTGAAGATTTGCTTGAGTCCAAGAAGTTTGACCAGTTTGATACCCGTAAATTTTAGCAACATTATCAGCGTATGTGATAGAATTACTTGTTGAAGTAGATGTTAAGGTATAATGTCCAGTAGTATCAACATTTGAACCTGCAGTGAATGGGAATATAAATTCATTTCTATTCCAAGATGTTTGACCAAAGGCATAAACGTCACCAGAGTTATCTGAAGTAAGAGATTGAACTGTAATACCTTCAATATTGTTTACATTAAATTCGTTAGTTGTTTGATTCTTAATTTTACCATCATAACCAAGTTTAACTGTATCAACAGTTTTTAGTAAGTTAGATGTAGCAGATTTAGTAAATGCGAGGTTTAAATCACCAAAAATATCAATAGAAGATCTTGGTGCAAGATTAATAGATCCACCAGTTACCAAATAACGATAATTCCAGAGTAATGTTCCACTTGTATTGACTTTAGCAACCCAGAAACTATCTTGTGTAGTATCATCAGATTTTAATTGACATGTAGCAGAAATATATGCTTCATTAAAATCATCAACAACCATGGAGCTGTTAATCATTGAATATAAAGCGTTTGTGTAAATATTAACCCAATCAATAGTAATTGATGCAGTTCCTAAAGTTGCTTTACCAAATGCGACGTTTGTATCTGCTTCAGAAACTGTAGATGAAATTTCTAATGTAAAGTATATGTCATCATTAATTTTTGCAAGAGATGTAAGTTTTTCTGAGTTTGCTGATGAAGCAATTTTTCTCTTAGTAACAAAACTTCCAGTAGTATCAACAACACCAATGAATGCATCATAAGGATTAGTAGAGTTTGTATTTGTATATCCCCCAATAACAACTCTAGTGGAAGAATACTTCATTACTGAAGTAATTTTATCAGATCTAGTAGAACCAGAAATACCTGCATATGCTTTCTGATATGTAATTGCTGCACTTAGACCATTATCTGCTTGAGTATACTTAAGTAAGTAAACATCAGGATTATAGGCATCTAAAATTGATGCATTTGGTTTAATTTCACCAACAACCCAAATATCGTTTCCATCAACTGCTAATTTTATATTTTCAGTGTAATTTGTTCCAGTATTACTCTCTACAGTTTTTTCCCATTCTTTAAGACCTGTTGCTGATAATTTTGCAATAAATCCAATGTCATTACCAGAAGCATCTTTAGTTTTACCACAAATAAAGGTTTCTTTATCGTCATTAACAAAAACATCGTTAATTACGACATTATTTTGATTTTCTACTAAAGAAACAAAATAATCTGCCTTTTTAAAGATTTGTGGATGTGAAATGATGACTCTAGGATTTACAGTGTACCCAGAACCAGAATTAACGATATTTACAGAACTAATTGAACCAACACTTGTTACAACTGCTTCAAGTGAACCAGAAGAACCATCTCCATCAATAGTAATTACTGGAGGAATGTCAGTATTGTATCCAGAACCATTTTGAGTGATTACAATCTCTTCAATACCTTTAATTTGTCTAACTACGAACGTTTTGTTCGTGCTACTCATAAGAGGTGAATATGCAACAGTAACCTGATCACCAACTTGTAAATTATGAGGACTAGCAGTTTTTAAAACACCAATATTGTTACCACTCACATTTTCAAAACCATATGTTGAAACTGTTTCACCAACAATCTCCGAAACACGGGCAGAAACACCAGTTCCATCAGTATCAGTGTTGTCAAAGACTAAACGGTCATTTACCTGATAAGATATACCTGGATTCTCAATAGTAAATCCAGTTACAGACGCATCTTCAAATTTAGTGATAGTTTCAACTTCAATATCAACTTTTGAGTCAAATTTAACTTTAGGGAAGTAATCAAAAAGTTGTAAAGGTGATTCTTCAAAGATTTGATCAGGATCGTCAATTTCTGATTGATCAATAACACCGCTTCTATCTTCGTCTTCTATCTCAAATAGGAGTATATCACCATCTTCGGTAGTTAGAGCGTTTGTAGAGGCATTTGGTGCCCTCTCAACGTCAATATCAACGTTCTCATAAGGATCACGATATCTAACAACACCAGTAGGAATATTTTGTTGTGTTGCACCATCATTTAAGTTCCAAGTGTCAACAACAGAGTTGTAACTAGGACCTAAGACATATGGGAATACTGCATTACCTTGTTCTGTATTATCAATAGTAACAAAGTAACAATATCTACCTGTTGGGAAGTCAGGTGTCTTACAGAAGCGACCATTGTATTGATCAAGGTCTCCTAAGTTAAAGACGTACTCATAATCTTCAACAAATTTACCTGCTGCCTCATCAGTTAACAGAGGACCTGCAGTTCTAACAGGATATGGGTTAGTAATCGCATCAAATACTAAATTAGTCTTTAATTTATATGAAGTTCCCAATCTTTTGATCTGTGAACCTTGATCAGTAGGATCTGTGTAACCATAAGGACCGTAAATTGGGTTTCCATCAAATGCCCAACCAATAATAGGTGAGTGTGTTAAAGAATCATCTTGTTCTAGTGTTTGACCAACAGTATTACCAGTTTGACTGACAAATAAGTTATCTCCAAGAATAAATCTTAGTTTTTGTGGGTTTGAAAGGTGTGCATACTCTCCACCATACTGACTATTAAATCCAGTCTCAACAATTCCTTTTGCAGAATCAATAGTTGCAGTTTCTTGTAAGTTATATGTCCACTCAAATACGTTTGCTGTAAATGTTGCATCTTGACCAACAGATGTAAGATTAATTACTGTAGTTCCTTGAACATACCCGATACCTCTGTTAACAATCTCAATTCCTGTAACTCTACCTGCGTTTTCTCCATCTGTATCAATAGTTGCTCTAGCAACAGCACCAAAACCATCTCCTTGAATACCAATAGTAGGAGCAGTAGTATATCCAGTACCTGCAGATATGATCGCAATAGAAATGATACGTCCATTCTGAACGATTGCTTGAGCCACCGCACCAGAACCAGAACTTAGAGTAACAGAAGGTGTAGTTGTATACGATGCACCACCAGTATCAACAGATACGGACTGAATAGGACCACGAACCTGTGCAGTCGCGGTAGCACCCGTTCCTCCACCACCAACAATAGTGATAGCGGGTTGAGAAGTATATCCTGTTCCTCCAGAGTTGATTAGTATTCTTGATACAACACCTTTTGTAATAATAGCAGTCGCAGCAGCACCAGAACCCCCTCCACCAACGATAGAGACAAGCGGAGATGATGTAAATCCTGATCCGCCAGCAGTTACAGTAACTTCACTGATAGAACCATTAACAACAACAGATGCAGTCGCACCAGAACCTCCACCACCAGTAATACTAATTACGGGAGGAGATGCAGCATCATACTCTTTACCTGCATTGGTAATAGCAACTGATGTTATAGCACCAAATGTTTTCTTAGTTGTAGACTTATAAGACCAAACTGAGACACCATTAATCCAAGTTCCTACAGGACCTGCGTTAATTGCGTTCTTTGTTGATATAGTTGTAGCTGTGCGTGGGAACCTATTTAACTTACGTTGGTTGCCTGGTAACAGTGCGGAACCAGGAAATGGTCCTATGTTGTAGTTAGGAATACCAGTTGACGCAACATAAACGTAATTATCATTGAAGAATGAGTTTTGAACGTTAGTAGTATACGGAGCAATGATATTATTGATTGCGGTTGTATCCGATTTACCTTTGTTAAGGTCAACAGATACAAGAATATTACCTTGCGGAACAACTGATGCAGGTTGTGGTAATGAATATTGGAATACAGTTGTACTATCTCTAGATGTTACCGCAAAAGTTCCGTTATAGATTATTGGGTTCGCACCGTAGATAGTAACCTGATCACCAACTAAAAGACCGTGTGGGTTAGAGCAAGTTACTGTAGCGGATTGATTGTTAACACCACCAAAGGTAATTGATGAAACTTCGATTAATTTTTTGACATTATATAACCAAGTATTCAATTCTGGACTTGTTGATGATCCACCTAACTTAGAAATTGTTAATTTATCGCCAGGTAAGTAGTAAGAACCTGTATCAGTAAGAGTTGTTTGTTGTGCATCAACAATACCAACAACGTTCATCACAACTTCCTGTGCAGTCCCCTTATTAATGAATACAGTAAAGTTTGAAGATACTTCCGTAGCAGAATCCCAGTCTTCTACGATACCGTTTACGGAACGAGTACACTCAATAAACTGGTTTAGTGATTTTTCCTTATATCTTACAACTTCCGTCCCACCAATTAGAAACTCTCCGTTTCTTTCTGGCCAACCGATTGTAGAGTCAACAGTAATAATACTATCTTCAGTTCCTAGTGGTTCTCCGAGTTTTGTTTTATATGGAACGGTAAAACTACCTTGGATAGTTTCTTCTGAAAGAACTAATTCATAAATATCCGTTTCTGATGTTCTAATTGCAATATAGTTCTCTACAAGTGCACTCGCTGCTAAAATATTTGGATCCGCAATATCTGCTTCTTGTTGCAATAGACCATCTTGAATATCAACGGGATTACCTCTTACTAATGTCGCACGGAGAATCGTATCAATAGACCATGTTGCAGCAGATGGTTTGATAATCTGGTCTTTAGGATAAGAAATACTAATTTGCTCACCATAAAGTAACTTAAACAAGTAAGCAATACTAAAACTGGTTCCTTTACTTGAGTAAAAGTCCTTAATAGTTTTAATAGCGGTGCGAACGTTGATTTTCTTGTAATCAAGTTCTGGAACGTTAGGTAAGAACTGTTCAGTATACTTGTCTAGCAGTCTCTTTACAAATAAAGCATCAAGACATTTAATCTCAGTATTTACAGTCGCTGCTGCAGCAGAGGTGTTATTAGAGAATACTGCATTACCATCTTCACTATATTCAGTAATACCACTTGCAGCTCTAGCACATCCTGTAAACTGTGCTTTCTGATAGTTCGCACCTGTTAAGTTTACAGTGAATCCAGTAACTTCATTCAAACCAGTTTCCGCAGATGCTTTCGCTGTTGGAGGATCTTGAATAACAATCGTTGGAGGATTCGCGGAAGAATAGTTAGATCCAAAGGTTGTTACGTTAATATCTGTAATTCTTCCGTTAAAGATTGATGCAGTTGCGGTAGCACCAGTTCCACCTGCGTAATTTCCTTGTGCATCAGTTCTATTATCTACAATGAATACGGAAGGAACGTCTTCATATCCACTACCACCGTCTAATAAGTCAATATTTGTTACTCTACCGCTACCATCAACAGTAACGTCAAGCACTTGAGCACCAACAGGATCAATAATAGCAACTCTAGGAACAGAAGTGTATCCTTGACCTGCATTTACAATATTAAGTGCAGTAACTTGACCATTTGAGATAGTTGTAGTTATCGCTGCTTTAATAGGGTTAGTTCCAGTTGGTTCATCAACATAGACTGTTGGTGCAGTCGCATATCCTTGTCCACCATCTGTAACTGAGATAGTTCCACTTAAAGAACCATTTAATATCTGTACTGTGCCGATTGTAGCACCACCTGGTTGTTTAAAACTTATCCTAGGAGTAAAAGTATACCCACTACCAGAACTAAGCACCTCTAGACCGCTTACAGACCCGTTTGTGACCGTTGCACGAAGGGTTGCTTGTTTTGCTCCTGCCTTAGTAGGTGCTTGAATTACAACAGTAGGAGGGTTGGTATCACTATAACCCAATCCACCTTCTAAAAGTTGAACATTCTTGATTCCATTTACAAGTGAAGTTGCAGATCCACCACTACCAATACCTGATGGAGAGTTGATAGAAATTTGAGGAGGATATTCATATCTGTAACCTGATCCGTTCTCACTAACAGTAATACCACTTAATTGACCTGAGTCATTTATTCTTGCATATCCTTTTGCACCTGCACCGAAAGAAGGAACTGGTGCTTCAATAGAATACAAAGATAATATCCTACCATTGATAGGAGCAACTGTAAATATGAAGGTACTACCATCAATAAAGAAATCTACCTTTGGAATTAAAACTTTATTATCATAAATTGCTATAACATACTCATCAACGATTGGTTCATATGGTGCACTTGTTCTAGTTAATGCAAATTCTGTCTTTCCGTCTCCAAAAGCACCAGAAATGTTGTCAAGTAAAACTATAGAGTTCTCAACGAAACCATTAAGGTAAGTAACGAAAGTATTAACACTGTCATCAGAAGGAGTTCTTGTTCTTGGTGCAGTTGTAAATTGTATATTAGTTCCGTCAACAGTATAATCTACGTTTGGTATCAGAACCTCTCCATATACAGACACTTGAAGGTGTTGTGCTGAAGGAGGACCTATTGGATTGTCTTGAGATGTTAATTGAAATATTGTGGTCGTTCCGTCGAAGGAGTTTATCAAATTTTTCAATCCAATAAACTTAAGTTTTACTTCTTCGTAAGAAACACCAGGACTAAGTGAGATATTAGGTGAGTCAGTTGTAGATTCGTAGTATATTACTTCATCGCCAATTAATATTGATCCATTATTGTCTAAAAATGAATCTACACTCTCAACAACGATTCTATCTGATGATGCAGTGATTGATTCTACTAAAGTTGTCTTACCATCTAATATTCCAATGTCTAATTTATCAATATCAAGGTATTGGAGGAAATTATTAAGGATATTTTGTCCCAATCCAGTTTTTTCCTGAGATTTGTAGTAATACTCAAGAAATTTTGTAAAAAGAGGGTATTCCCCTTTTATAAAATCGGGTGATTGAGATCCAATCGCCTGCGATACCTTGTTAATCTTGCTAGATGTCATCTAATTAAAAACAAGTAGATGTGTTTAATGAACCAGAGTTAGATATGTCCGAAACCGTGACTAAAGTTGGAGTTTGGTCAAATGTAGTTGGTGTCAAACTATTTAGAGGGATTGATGGAGGAGGAGTTGTTCCTACTGCAGCAACTGTAACTTCGGGAAGAACAATATTTAAAATTGTACCAGGTGTAGAAGCACTTATACCACCTGAGTTCGCTGGAATGAACTGAACTGGTAATTGTAGTCCTGTTGGAAGTGCACTAGGATCTGAAACGCTGCCAGCACCTGTTGTGGAGTCTGTAATAGTCACTCCAGAGGACGCTATATTAGTTCCTGTGCCGATTAAGTTAATAGGACCGAAGCAAATCTCACCAGTAGAGTAATTTACTGTGCCTGCTTGACTACTTGTGAAAACTTTTCGTGTTCCAGTGTTATAAAATGTCTTCAAATTACCATATCCATCATCTTCAAACTGTTGATCAACGCCTGGTCGGTCTGCAGTCCTAAAAGTTCCTGATAAAAGCACTGGTTCCTTCACTCCATCAGTGGTTAAACTGGTTTTTGAAGGTGCAGAGTTGTAAAGTGACCCTCCAGTCGCTATACAATAGGTATTTGTCTGTCCAGTAGTCGGTTTTATGTATTTTAGGATGGTTGTTTGAAGCGAAACGTCGGTTACGCACTTATCAGCAAGGATAATTGCCTTCTCAAACGCTTGTGCTCTGAAAATTGAGTTGAAATTATTGATTTGTGTCTGTGTTGCCCACTGTGTGATAGCAGTTTGGACGTTTGTTTTGATTGATGAGGTGTCAGAACCGCATCCTGTATCATATTGTACAAAAACTTTGGGGTAAATGTAGATATCATCGGGATCTATGACCACTGGATCGATAGATGCCATCGCATAGTTCCTTAAATCGTTTGCAATCGTCTTTTTAGTCTGATCATTTAGTGATGAACCTGTTTTTGTCTTGACCGCAATGTAAACTTTTCCGTAAATAGGGGGTGTTAAGGAGTCTCCACCGTATGCAACAACGGAATCTGCGTTATCATAGACCTTTTTAGTCAAAATAGCGTAGTCTTGAGCAGTTACAGCACGATATTGAGAGGAATAGAAACGCGGAGCATTGTATTTGATGCTCTCAACAGTCTCCGCAAGTGCACCAAGTTGTGATTTCTCCTTCATTTCGATAGTTGCACTCACTGCAGTATAGGTTACAGCAGAACTATCAACCATTCTACCTATAAAACTGAACCCTTCTACGTCATTTGCTGCAGGACCCTTAGTTACAAGGTACTCCATCTCGATAACTTCACCATCTTTAAGTGCTCTACCGACTGAATCATCACCAAAAGTGAGTTCATAACGCTGATCTTCACCTTCTGATAAGAAAAATACCCTAGATGTGGGTGTTAAGGAGGTTACTGTGTCTACAACAGTGTATAAATCGGAGGTTGTAGATGATTCATTTGCCTTTACACGCACTGATAGAGTCGAAATATCAACATTCTCACTAGGAATCTTGTAAACTTGGTTCTCAAACGTGTTAACAACGTAAGAAAACTTAAGCAGTGTGCCTTCTCTGATGATAAAGTTATCAAAAACTGCCTTTCCAGTGATCGGATCGACCTCTGAAGTAGTATCACTTATTGAAACCCAGTTGTAAATGCCTCCAGTGAATGTGGTTCCCTTTTTGATAGTCGCATTACTAGGGTATGCACCACTTGATAACTGTGTTTGAAGAGTAATTTTCATACATGCCTTCGATGCAATGATCGAACGAGGCACATAATTAAGTAATTTTGCTATATTAACGATATTATCTCTCACTGTGGACGAAGGTAGGAACGCTTCGTTCATTGCCATATTACCATTGAATGCTGTATAATAGGTATTATAAGCAAGAGTGTCTATTAAGTACGATAATGCACTACCTTCAAAGTCATAATCAGAGAATTCATCGCGAGTTCTGAGGTATGATTTGATAGATGCTTTAATATCATTAAAGTCTAGTGCTGTTAAATTGTTTGGTTGCATTATACAGGTCTCTGTAATACGAAGGTTATTTGTTCAACCAGTGGAATACCGACAATACGATACTCTACTTCGACTTGAAATCCGTTCTTCTCGGAATCGACTTCTACATCGACTCTTACTAAGCTCACTCTATCTTCATTACCATTAATAGTATTTATTATCTCATCTTGGATTGTCTCAGCAGTAAAGTCATCTAGTGGTTCAAAGAGTAGGTTATACACTTCAGAACCCATTTCGGGTTGAAAATGCTTTTCACCTGGTCGAGTTAAGACAAGATTCTTGATTGCTTGTTTAATTGCCATCTCGTTCTTAACTATTGCTGTATCTTTTGTTACAGGATTCTTCGCAAACGAAATATTCACGTCCTTAAAAGAACGCGAGATATTAAACTCGTCAGGTCCAATCTTCTTTAAAACCATTTAACTCTCAGCGAGGTTCCTTACAAATATCTCCTCTTGCATTCGCTTATCCTTTTCCCACTTTCTTATAGTAGATTTAGCATTATAATCTGTGACGAGTGCCACAGTTCCATGCTCTTTCCACATAATTTCAGATACGAAGTCAGGGTTAACCATAATAGAGATATTAGTTCCCTAGTATTTAGACACGTTTCTCCTATTTGTGGACGCTCGCGGCACGAATTTTTACTCTACATGGAATATTCCATCCATTTTAGAGATTTTCTCATATATTAAGTCTAAATTTTGTGAGTACGATAGATATTCTTCTCTTCCTTTCGGTTTATAATAGGTCTTATCAGGAGTAGGTATCTCTTCTACTCTCGTTTCTAATTCTTCTATTCTCTTACTTAATGCTTGCAAGCATTCATTAATAGCGTTGAATGCAGCAGCTATGTTTTCTTCTTGGGAAAATGCCTCACGGCTATTTAGCGTAGAATCTTCTTCAGTTGACATAAGATAAGTTTATTTAATATGTTGAGGACATTTGATAATAGCAATCGCTATAGCACCTGTCTTGAATCCAGTTGACTCTTCTATTACTGTTCTTACTTCTTGCACTCCATACTTTTCACTTGCATCGCTATATGCTAAGAGAAGTGACTTATAAGTATCATGTCCTTTGTCTTTATATTCACAGAATCCTGTTCCAACAAAGTTTAGTAATGTCAATAATGTAAGTTCAATCATCTTTTAGAGGTTTTAGGTTGATGGATTGACCATCGTCACTTAGTTCAAATTGTAATTCCGTTTCTACATTCCACCCAAGTTCTTCACAAATCTCGTAAGGTATAGTGAGTATTAAATCACCATAATCATCTTCATCGAGTTTAGTGGTAAATCTATGGGACATAAGGTTATTACATACGGTTATTCGTGGGGAATTTTGAAGGATGGTTAGTCTTCCAATCACTCCACAACGTATATAGCGTTTCCTTGTTCCTAACTCTGTAGATAGACGCTGCATGATCTGCACATTCGTACATACGATTATCTAATCCACCTTCCAAACGGATTAACTGTTCAATACACCATACTCTAAGGTCTTGGCGATTATAAGAATCATCTGATTGTGGAGTAGTCATTTTTTTACTGGAAAAATTTTTTATATAAGAAGGAAACAAAAAGGCGAATAATATTTAACTCGCTCTTGGGAACCTTTGTAGGTTAGGGTAGTGGCCGCTTTTTAATTAACGGGGGGCTAAATAACTGCCTTTCCCGTTATGAGACTGTGATAAGACTGTGAGACTTTAAATAAGCATAAAAAAAGAGGGGTTTCCCTAGACCCCTCCATTATGACATATTTGTGTGAGTTTGTCAACTGGTCTTACGTCTCCATTCCCCAAAGACCGCCAGCAAGTTGTTAGTCGATCGCTAACTCCATACCACTAACAAAATCTTCTTTAACGTTTTTGTAAGATACGAACCACTCGTAATTTTTCTGAAATACTCGCATACCGTAAGAGAATTCATCAAGTAGAGCGTTTAGTCTGCTTTTAGTGGTGTTAGACTGCCAACCGCCATCTTTAATAATGATTGAGTGATCTTTAACTGTAGCGATGTGATTCCCGTGTAGATAAACGTCCGCTTCATTATCCCAACCGTGCTTAACTGTAGTGTTAGAACTGCTGAAGTTTCTGCCTGTTCTGATCGCTCTGTTCATTTCTCTTTCAATTTTTCTCATTTGGGTTTCCCTCTGTTGTTATTCTAATTATAGCAACTAGGCACCCAGTTACAACTCCTCCTGTGACACTTGTTGTACTGGCACAACGTCCCAACTATATCCGATCGATTTGATATAATCGAATACACTAACGTCTTTATTTTTTCTTATTCTCCACTCGTCTCTATTCACTCTAAAATCATGTATAAAAGTCTGTAATTCATATATGCTTTTGAACTGTCCTATTAGTTCATGCTTTTCGTTATAGAGTGAATAGACCATTTCTTTGAAACCTCTCAAGGTTAATTTTACCATAATCTGAGAATCCTGTCAAGAATGTTCTGATATGCTGAAAGACTTGACAACCGATAAGATGCGTGCTAAGAGTGAATTAAATAGAACACTTATATACATTTATTTAACCATTTAATAAATTTCCGTATAGTACAAAATTACTCCTTAGTGTTCCATCTTTTATGCTTTCTGACGTTAACCCATATTACTATTGTGATCTCCTTCAGAATGCTCCAAATATATTGCAATTCCTGTGATCTTGTAACTGAGTCATCTTTTTTATTATCCATTTTTCCAACTTGCGTGAATGCTCCGCACTTCTTCAATATTAGTTATATGTTTTAATTGTTTCCACTCTGTTGGATAAATTAAAATCTTAACTTGTCTTAATCCGTTCATGCTCTCTTTATCCTCCTTTTCATGAACTACCATAACAACATATTGGTCACATACAAAACTAATATATCCCGATTCATTCGGTTTATAATGGTAGTAATGTTTAAGTTTAGGCATTAACTTAGATTAGTTTTTTTAAGTCTGTTTTCAAAAATTGATTGAATATCCTGGAATTGTTGCTCTAATTCCTTTTGGATTATATGACTATGTTGCAATAGTTCCCTATTGTCGCTATTATAAAGAATTGAGTTAATTTCTTTTACTAACTCAATTCCCTTTTCTAATTTGGTTAATCTCTGGTCAATTTCCACTAATTCTGACCACTCGTAAAGAACATGATGCAATTTTTTAATCCCATTCGGGTGTTGGTTTTTTTGCTCTGTTTCTATCTATCTTATTTTGAAGTTCATCAAATTGCTTAATCTCATGTTCGATTAATCTGCATATGCTAGAATTGATCTCAAGATAAAACTCTTTATGGTCACTTTCTGAATAATGAAAGTTTAAGCAAGTTCTCAAATACTCAAGTTGTTTTTTAGTTAATTCCATTATCTGCAAAGTTCCTCAAAACGTCTATTTGCTTCATTTGCAATTACTGGTAAATAACCAAGTTCAGAATTTTGGTCAAGTGCATCAAGTTGGTCTGAAGTCAAATTGTTTTCAATTCGATACTCCTCCCATACCTCATCATACAAATTTTCAAGAATTGTCTCGTTATGTATGCAACTCATTTTTTTAATCCTCCGATTTCTTATATTATAATGGATAAATGGAATTTTTGCAAATCCATGTGTGACAGTAATTAAACTGTCACTTTCTCTTGCTCAATGTCCTTAATCATCTGGTAAAATATATCTCTGTCTTCGCTATTGTCAGAAGTCATGAGATCGATTGCATTCCTTACCATTCTTTTGATTAGGATTCTGTTCTGTGTTGTAAGTGTCTCATATGTGAAATTGTCGCATACGTCAACAACTTCTTTAACTGCTGTTGCTATTTGATATGCGTCTATCTCGTCATAACTGTATCCCTCGAAATTCTGTTGAACTACTGTTGGAACTGCATCAAATAAATTCATGATAGTTTCTCTGTTTGTTATACTCTAATTATAGTCCGCCCGATCCACATATGGGGAGTACATGTGCCACTAATTAAAGTGTCACATATACTATTGACTTCTCTCCATTATTTCATTATGCTCCCTCTGGACTAATGTCCGATAAATTCCAAATAACTTAGATAAGTTCACTCCCTCTAAATCTGTCCAGTTACTGACATAATCAAGTTGACTCTCATCATATCCACCATCAATAAAACTAGGTGCGGATAGAAATTCAAAGGAACTATCTATAAAAAAGTGCCTACCAAAATGGTCACTTTCAAATGTTTGACTAGGTAAAAATTTCATTTTAGAAAATGGTCTATCCTGATAAGTTTTGAATTCAAAAGTTCTCATTTAAAAATCCTCCTTTTCGTATCCGTTTTGTGAGACCATGAACTGATCTAGTTTAGCAATGTCCTCTGTAGTGAGAGTATCAAAATCAACTCCTCCTAACTTGTAAATTCCCCACTCTGAAATCTCAATTACAAATTCTTCCCAATTTGCACATAGGCAAGTAAGGTTATCGAGGTTATCATCAAATAAAATCCTCTGTTTGATTCTGTTAACTGGTTCTGTGTAAGTTGCTGTAGAATTCATTTTTCTTTGTTTGTTACTCTTATTATAAAGGATTGAATACCAGTTTCAACTGGTTATGTGACAGTAATTAAACTGTCACACTTCTATAGTATTTGCTCTCCCCATATCCAAATTTCTGTGTTAGAATGTCCCTTACTCTTTCTCTGTCTAGTGAATCTCCGTCTCCCCAAGTGCAATTTTCAAAGTCATCATTATTGCATCTATCCAAATATACGATAGTAGCGTGACGTATATGTTCTTTTGTTAATTCTACTCCATTTAAGTATAATGGATATAATGGGTCATTAGTTCCATAGAATGAATCAACATAATCAACAAAATCTGAGATTTGTCTGTGAGCATTTACGATTTGAAGTGAATTCATTTTGTTTGTTTAATTACTCTTATTATAATCCCCACTAATATCAAATGGGGAAATCATGTGACAGTACTTAAACTGTCACATAATCGGTTGACTTTAATCGGTTAGTCCTGTTTTAATTAATAATTCAGAATAATCCGCTTCTGTTAAAGAATCGATAATCTCATCTTTATAATCAATATCCAATTTTGGTAAAACTGGTTCAGATACATTTTTGAGTTTATCAAAACTAGGATAGAATACTTTATCCAGAATTTTCTCGGATAAAACTTCTTGCTCATCACTCATTAAACATCTAAAGTGCTTAAATGAATCATAGAGAAGTTGGTATTCTTCTCTAGTAAATTCTTCAATGATTTTAGGCATAATTAAATTCCTCTTACTGAATTGGATAGGTTAGTTTGAGTTGCTTGACACACATTATCAACAAGATTATCGAAAGTTTGCATATCCCAACCTTTTTGCTCTGGAATATTCAACTCATATGCCATCATAACGAGGTCATAGAGGAAGTCATACTGTCCATTTGTGACTTCAATGTTTAATCCTTTTTTCATGATAATGTTTGATGTATCGTTATTATTATAATAGGAAATAACGAGAGGAATTGCAACCTCTCGTGTGACAGTTTATTATCTGGCATATAGATAACCTCCTGCCCAATCTGTGAAGTTAGAATTGTGCATTAAATCCCTTTCTCTCATGATTCGCATATCAAATCTGACTCCCTTCGCTGGTGAATTCCATGATGCTGCTTTTAAAACTTGTCCAGTAAACTTATTTACAAAGCAATGGACTCCTCGACCATCATACTTTTTAGTTAAATCGTTATAGTCATTCATGATAACTTTATGATACTTCTTACCTTCAGTAAAAGTGAATTTCTTACCTCTGAAAGTTCCATTTTCGATAGCATCAAGTTGCTCTTTAGCATAGTCAGATAAATCTGATCTCACTCCGTTATATCTCTCATAGTTACCTGATACCATTCTTTTATGGTAGTCAAGATAATTCTGCTCAAGTGCTAAACATAGGTCAACTGTCCAATCTTCAACTAACTCTTTTAATCTTTCTTTAGTTGTGAAATCAAGTGCTTTAACTGTCATGATGTTTGTTTAATTACTCTTATTATAATAAAGGATAATGGTCAATGGGGAGTACGTGTGACACTTTAACAACTGGCACAATTCCACTTGATTTTATTTTCTCGATTTGCTATATCAAAACATATCTCGCACATACAATCAGCATGAGGAAATTCGTCTCTCCAGTTATAATCTTCCTCTATTGGACTATCCCAATAGTAATAAAGATCGGGTTGATAATCTTGAATGCAATGATCTGAATTTTTTGGAAAATCCATTTCTTGCC